>Ga0222631_1000220_pt1 | contig 17682 bp, 16 predicted proteins | sample AntAcemetagenom5_FD_179826 | JGI IMG/M metagenome (GOLD analysis project Ga0222631, IMG submission 179826) | Saline water microbial communities from Ace Lake, Antarctica - #5 | ecosystem: Environmental > Aquatic > Non-marine Saline and Alkaline > Saline | place: Antarctica: Ace Lake | collected... | reverse complement strand
GATCAAACCTCCACCAAGGGATGGATTCCTCGCAGCCTCGCGGAAGAACTCTTCGGCGTAGCAGGAAACGATGCGCACCTCGCCCCCAGAAAGAGAGTGAACTCTCCACGGGTTCGTCACGGCGGGCGGTGGAGGAAGGTTCTGAAGCGATTACCCTAAAGAGGTGACCTCCCAACCTTCGGTGTACACCCGCACGACCCTTTTTGATCGGCAGGTTGCCTGGCTGTACAAGCTCGTCAGTGAAGGCCAACTTCTTGCTGACCTAGCTTTTGCCGACATTGTTATTTGGGCCCCGACACAATCGGGAACTTTTGTTGCCGTATCCCACCTGCGGCCCTCCTCGGCAGCGACACTTTTTTATCGCGATGTGGTGGAAAGTGAAATTAGGCCCGAATGGCTCTCGTTGGTGTCCCAGGCATATACAGAAGAAATCATTGTTGATTCTGCTGGCTCCGAGACGCTCGGAGAGGGCCGAACCCGGGTGAGGGCTGTGCCAATCCGGGTTCACGGAAAAACTTCTGATGCAACGCCAGAGAACGCAGTAATTGCCGTCCTTACGAGGCACTCGAATATCAGTGAATCTCGGGTGCCCAGTCGACAAGAGCTGACCTTTGACGAATGCGCCAACGACCTCTTCGCGATGATCGCCGAAGGATCATTTCCCGACCCGGACGCGCCAAGCGCCCCGGCGCAAGGTGCACCGAGGGCTTCCGATGGCCTCATCAAGTTGGATGTTGGCGCAAAGGTCACATTCGCCAGCCCCAATGCCCTTTCTGCTTTTCGGCGGATGGGATTCCAGGATGAGTTAGAGGGCACAGAGCTCGCTGAAGTCACCGCGCGTCTGGTCGCTGGAACCCTCATTGTGGATGAGACATTGCCACTGGTGGTCACGGGCCGGGCACCCTGGCGCAGTGACATCGAAAATCAGGGTGTGACGGTGACGTTGCGCGCTATTCCGTTGAGGAAAGATGGCGAGCGGTTCGGGGCGATTGTCTTGTGTAGGGATGTGACGCAGGTAAGGCTTCGCGAAAAAGAGATGATTACCAAGGATGCAACCATCCGAGAAATTCACCATCGAGTAAAAAACAACCTTCAAACTGTGGCCTCTTTGCTGAGGATTCAATCCCGCCGCACCCAAAATGAGGTGGCAAAGGAATCATTGAATCAAGCAATGCGACGTGTTGCCGCCATCGCTGTGGTGCACGACACTTTGTCGGAAGGGCTATCCCAAAATGTAGATTTTGATGTCGTACTGGAACGAGTGTTGATGCTGGTGGCTGAAGTGGCCTCAGGAACAAATCCGGTGGTCAAGCCAAAGTCGATGGGGTCGTTTGGAATATTGCCCAGCGAATATGCCACACCGCTGTCCCTCGTGTTGACAGAACTTGTCACGAACGCAGTGGAGCATGGCCTCAAAGGGCGCCCAGAGGGAGAAGTCATCGTTCACTCCGAGAGGTCTGAAAACCTCTTAAAAGTTCGGGTACGAGATAACGGGGCAGGTTTGTCACGGGGAACTGTGGGGGATGGCCTGGGAACACAGATTGTTCGAACATTGGTCGAAGGAGAATTGGGGGGATCGATTGCCTGGAAATCCTTGGAAACTGGAGGAACGGAAGTCACGATTGATATTCCCACCCAATTTCTGCACGAAAAAGAGATATCCCGCACTGTTCCGAGCGTTTAGGAAATCAGTAGTAGGTTTCGGTTTTTTTCCGGGACCTCACCACTGTGCAAGGGCTCCCCATCGCTACAGAAAGGGCCCCGACATCCGAGAGGACCAGTGAATGCGCCCCAATCACAGTGTCCTGGCCAATGGAACGACCATGAACGATGCCACTTTGCATCCCCATCATCACCCGGTCTCCGATTGTTACATTCCCCCCGGTCCGAGCCCCCGGACCAAGAGAGGCAAAATCTCCAAGGCGCGAATCATGATCAAGCGAGCCTCCCGTGTTGATGAGCGCACCTACACCCACGTGTGCTCCCGGGCCCACGGCAGCTTGAGCTAAAACAGCGCTTGCGGGGCCAAGGTGGGCCTGCGGTGACACCCATGCTGAACTATGCACGATAGGCGGAAATTGTGCCGCGGGAAATTTTTCCTTCATAGCGGCAAATACTTTTTCTCGAGTGAAATTTGTGCCGATGCCAAGAGCTAAAGAGACAGAGTTGAAATCCAGGGATTCCAGAGCTTTATGGTCTGAGGAGCTGCCTTCCTGGTCCAGCGTCTCTGTTATGAAGAACCCAATGACAGTGAAACCCGCAGATGTCGCAGCATCCTTGAGTGAGGAGGCGTGCCCACCGCTTCCGATAATGGCGAGGCGTCTTGGGATCGACATTTTCTCAATCTACTCGGGCCTGGGCTGCGAGAGCGCAGAGGTGAACCAGTGGGGTTTATGAAGCTCGCCGGGCACGAGCGGCACGACGTTTCAGCGCACGCCTCTCGTCCTCGCTGAGGCCACCCCACACACCGGAATCCTGGTTGGTGTCAAGAGCGTACTGAAGGCAGTATTCCGTCACGGGGCAGTGAGAGCACACCGATTTTGCGCGATCAATTTGGTCGACTGCTGGTCCGGTGTTTCCCACCGGGAAGAAGAGCTCAGGGTCTACCGTCAAGCATGCTGCTTTGTCTCGCCAATCCATGGGGGTTCCTTGCTCTGAGGCGGGTAAAAAGTGAGCCAGGGTGGGCGTCCGCGCCGGCCCAAAGTTCGTCAGTCGGGGGCCATGTTTCTGCGTGGTGTACGTCAATGTAAAACCCTTGGCAACTGGAAAAGGTTCTCACAGTTCAAGCCTCAAATCAAGGGTTTTATCGGAATGACTGGAAATGCCCCCCAAAGGACAAGTGCCAGGAGACCCCTCAACTGTTCCCTCGATAGTGTTGAGCAATGAAAAAAGAGGTTAGTTGGGTTAAGAACGCGGCCAGGTGGGGACTTGAGTCCCCACTGGGCGCTCCCATCCGTCAGGCGATTGTCAAACAAGAAGCTAGAGCAGAAAAAGCTTTTGTCAAGCGAAAAGCAGAGGAGGCTGGAGTCAAGGTCTTCGATCCAGAATCCTTTGGGAAGCAACTGACAGACAAGCCACAAGCGGATACCTTTTTTATCCTCGGTTCGGGGTCATCCATAAACGATCTCACTGCCGCTAACTTCCAGGAAATTGGTCGCCACCGCTCAGTGGGGATTAACAATTGGCCGGTTCATTCCTTCGTCCCTGACCTGTATTCGTTTGACAGCGTCCCATGGGTGGGAGATGGACAAAATTTTCGCAGGTCACTCGATTTGCTTCACAGGCAAGACATCGTTACTTCCAGCCCACAGGTGCTGATTGTCCGGCTCAAAAATCAGTCTGAAATTGATCACATCGACACGCTTCCTGCGGAGTTGAGATCCAATGTTCATTTTTATGGGCGAGTGATGCCACCCACAAGAAGAGTCTCGAATCTGTCAGCGGACCTACGAACAGCACTGAAAATACTCCGCCACGAGCATTCGGGCATCGTTCTGGATTCGGGGGCAAGCATCGTCCGAATGGTGGGAATAGCCCTAGCACTGGGCTACACAAAAATTGTGTTGGTAGGAGTGGACCTGAACAACACACGATATTTCTGGGAAGACAACCGCCTCTACCCGGAGGGGGAGGCCATTAATTCACCGGTAAACAATCAGGGGGAGCTCCTCCATGAAACGACCGACACATGGATTCGGCCATTTTCCGTTATCGACATGATGGAAAAGCTCGCCAACGTGGTGTCGGATGACTATGGCGGAAACATCTTTATTGGGAGTTCGCAGTCAGCTCTATCGTCAGTTTTACCGGTGTACTCATGGCACGACTCCTTGTAAGGGCTGTATTCATTCACGGAACTGGGCCCTTGCCTCAAACCGTCGGGGATGAGTCGGAGCCGACACGTACGGTTTTTTAAGCTGTGTACTGAACACCCGGAGTCAATTAACGTTCCCCTCATTTTCCTGGGGCTGGAGTAACCTGGGAGGACAGTATCCGCGGGAATCGACCGACACGGAGGGTCTCCCATGTTGCGCATAGGGCTCGTGGAGCTGGCTCCACTCACGACAGGGGGAGCAGCGACCTATGCGCTTGCGATTCGTCAAGCACTCGAAACTATCGGCGGTGAAGTGCAGGTGGAGTTGGTGACTTTTGCCAATGAAGCAACATCGAAGCTTTTGAGACCCTCTGAGGTAGTGACTGTTTTGTATCGCAAACATGAGACCCATTCCTTGTCTCGCGCCGCAACAGCAAAAAAAATCCTTCGTTTTCGGCAAGGTTCTGCTGTCCCCACGCTTCCGGAGGCGCTGAAGAGAGAAAAAATTGATCTGGCATGGTTCCTTGCGCCCAACCGGGTCATATCAACCGTGAAAGACACTCCTTTTGTAATGACGGTGTGGGATTTGGGCCACCGCGATGTTCAAGGGTTTCCTGAGTTCTCTTCTGAAAGACGCTGGGAACAACGCGAGGCAGGTTTTGCTCCCAATCTTGGTCGTGCGTTTCATGTCATGACGGATTCGAAGAAAACAGGCCAATCACTGGAGAGAATCTACGGGGTATATCGTCACAACTGGAGCTCCGTCGGTCTTCCTCTTCCCGCGCCAAGCCAGCCCGATAGCACTCTCGCTGACACAGTCCAGGACCCTTACTTTTACTATCCCGCAAGTTATTGGCCTCATAAAAATCATCGCGTCCTCATTGACGCCCTGCCACTGTTGCCTGGCGCGCCAGCCAAACTAGTCTTCAGCGGCCATGACGAAGGCCATCGGGAAGCGCTACAGAAATATGTCGCAGAGCGCGGTTTAGCCGACCAGATCAATTTTCACGGGCGAATCTCCGATGAAGAAGTTTTGGGGCTCATCGACCACTCAATCGCCGTGGTTATGCCTTCGTTGTTGGGCCCCACAAACTACCCTCCCCTGGAGGCTCTCCGCCGGGGGAAACCCGCACTGGTGTCTCACATCCACGAATTTGACCAGATCCCCAACAGTGGTCTCGTTGTTATTGATGGTGTTTCCCCCTCGGCTTGGGCAGAAAAAATGGCCCACGCATTAGCCGGGAAGATAGAAGTGGACACCGAGGGATTTGAATCGGAGTCCTCCAATGGCGCGATTAGGGAAGTTCTTGAAAAATTCATGGCAGTTCAACGGGCACGTCTTTTGCTGTGAATAAGGGGTTGTCTATGCCTCGCCTTCTGCACTTCTTCACTTCCCTGAGAAACATAGTTCAGCGCTTGTGGGGAGAGCTCTGGCGAGCGTTGATAATCTGGCGCCGACGCCACGACATCCAACTTCAGTGGGGAAGGTGGAGGTCAGGAACATATTTCCCGCAGCAACGGGAGGCTGGCTTCTTTTCGCAATGCTCGACCAGTCTTGCCGATCTTGGCGATATCGATTTTGCGGTGAAAAGAGTGTCAAGTCGAGGCGCCTTCAAAGAGTTCAGAACAATACCGGGGGTTAACTCGTGGAGCCAATTTTTCCTTCAGCCAACCACACCGCAATTGGATGCGTCAGCGCTGAGATTTGATCCTCACGCAGATCATCATGGCGTTTACCAAGAACTGGATTTTCCTCTATACGAGCCATTTGTGAGGAATTATTTCTCTCCCAGCAAAAAGATTCGACGTCGCTACAGAGCCCTGCTAAGTAAATACAATCTTGACCTCGAAAAACTAATTGCGGTGAATATTCGGGGGACGGATAAGCACACGGAGATTTCTCAAGCCCCTGCTGAGCAGTACCTTTCCCTCGCCCGAGAGATGCGGGAACGGTACCCGTCCCACAAAGTCTTGCTCGTCACAGACCAAGCCCAGTTCACCGTGCCTTTCTTCGAAGAATTTGGTGAGCAGCTTGTAATTTTCTCCGAACTTCCCACGACACAATCGAACGCCTCGATTCACTCTTTACTGTCCTGGTATCAGAGGCAATCCTTTGGTGAAACGTTTTTGGCAACGATCTGGATTATTTCCCAAGCGAATGTCGTCATCACCCACACTGGGAACGGAGCTTTGTGGACTGCGTTGTATCGAGGAAGTGCCCGCCGGTTTCTTCAGGTGAGAGGCTCCGATGAGGTTTATCGCAGCGTCGATGTTTCCTAGCTTTTTGAGCAAAATTTTTGTAGGTAGTGTTGAACGGTGCCACCAAAGCTCTATTCCCCCGCAGCCTCATTGACGTTGCCTCCGCTGGTTTTCTATTTTGCTGGAACAGCTTTTCCTCGCTACGCACTCCTCACGTTGAAACATTCGGTTGCTGTGTGGGGCGGCAAAGTAGTCATGCTTCATGATGGTTCGTACCCAGACACGGTTAAGGGCGTCATCAGTGAGTTGTTTCGCGACTGGTATGAACCAGATGATTTCACAGCCTTCGTGGAAAAATCCCCCCTTGACCCAGGATTCAGAGATGGGTTTTGGTTTCATACCGCGGAACGGCTCTTTGTAATCAACCAGTGGGCAGAGAAAGAAAAGCTCAACGCTCTCGCTCACGCTGAGTTAGATGTCCTCCTTTTCTCTCCCGTGGACAGCTTTGCTCACACCGATTCGTGGGGTAAAGGAATTTTTTATCCGGCGGGGACGGAAAATCATGCCGGAGCAAGCTTTATTTATCTCAACGAGCGTCGAGCGTTGACCGAGATGCTGGAGTTCTTTGTCGCGAACTCTTCGCGAGGCGACGAAATGCGTCTCCTCTGGGATTTTCTTTTCTCTGGAAGTTCCGTCGCCCATCAGTTGCCATCGCATACTTACTTTGAAAATCGAGGCGTGGCACAGGCATCACACTCGACTCTCACCCCGGCGCAGGTCGGCGGGCTTTTCGACGTGCAGCCGCTGGGAACTTGGATACTCGGTCAAGACCCAAGAAATACTCCCAAGGCTCCTCACTTCAATCACATCTGGCTGGAACAAATTGGTTCCGCCGTCCTTACGAATTTGAGGTTTTCCTTTAATCCCTTCACGAAGACGTTAAGGGTGGGGAGAAAGTTTGAGCAAAAAGTGCCTATACGAGCACTTCACGTCCATTCGAAAAAGATTTCATGGGTCACCAATCCTTTTACCTTCGCAATACTCGTTGCGGTAGCAAACTTTCCCTTCGCTATTCCACTGGCCTGGAAAAATACTTTGAAATATTTTCTTCGCCTCGGGAAGAAAAGGGTGGACCTCCTTTATCTTTGGGTGAGAGGACAGCGTCACTGAAATGCTGGCGTTGGTCTTGGTGTTATCAACGCTGAGAGGAGCTGGCCAAATGGATCATGTGACACGAGGTTTTTCCAGGAAAGCGAGTAAGTATGTCGGCATTTGATGATTCTGAAGCACCCAGTGCGATGGGGCGGGTGTCTTTTGAGGGCATGTTTGACGAGTCGGACTCTCGCGAGGGCCCCCTGGTTTACCGCATTAGGAGAACCGACAAAGCAGGTTTCATGTCGACGATGGGGACAGTTCTGACGCAGCTGGCGGTGGCTAAATGGCTCGGTGCGCAGCCTGTTGTGGATCTCACAGAAGGTAGTGCCTATCAGGAACGGGAGGCGATCAATGGCACGAGGAATGTTTGGGAGTACTATTTTCTCCCGGTGAGCCCTGTTCGGTTGGACGATTTAGGTTCCCCTGAGTACAGGGTTGTGAACTCTGAAACTCACCACCCCATTCTCAAAGTGGAGGGGGCGGAGAAATGGCTGGGAAAACTGTGGAAACAGTTCGTCACGTTTAATTCAGAAACCAATAACTATCTCGAAAACCGGCTGGAAAGCTTGGCCCTTGGGCCAAATGTGGTGGCTGTGCATGCCAGAAGTGGCGATATGAAGACATTCCCTGGCCACCCTCTGCCCCCCACGATTGAACAGTTGGTCGCCGGGGCACGCAGCATGTTGGACACGGCAAACTTTGACTCAGTTTTTCTCGCAGCACAGGACGAAAAAGATGTTCGGGTGATGAAGAAAGAGTTTGGAGGTCGCTTGAAAGTTTCTCCATCTTTTGTTTTCTCCACACGAAGCGACAAATTGGGGACACCATTTTCCGGTGTGACGTCAGACAAGATGGTGTCCTACGCAGAGGCCATTAGGCCCTTACATTTTTACGAACTTGGGCGCGAGGTCCTCCACGACGCGCTGGCTCTCTCTCGTTGCGGCAGCTTGGTTTCGGGGGAGTCAAATGTAGCGAAGTGGGCCCGAATCGTTAGAGGTACGGAATTTGACGCGGCTGTGAACATTTCAAACGGATGGAACTCGCATAACAAGTTCGTGTCCGCTGTGCTTTTCCAAGTGCGGGCAGTCGCGCCTACTTTCCTTGGTGGGTTTCGGCGCGGCTTTCAGTGACTGAAATGCGAGAAGTTTGTCGCGAAAATTTTATTTTGCAAAGTTAGCCGTGACGCCCATATTTCTGCTCGTGCGCTGAACAGGGAGTGATTTCGGGCCTGCTGGTGTCAGGCCGGGTAAGAGTAGTTAAAGTAATTTTCCTGTTCGACCCACTCTTTTACTTTTTGGTCATTGCGATAGTGATGCCACAAGAAATTTTTTCCCGCCCAGAGACAGACGAGTCTGAGCAGGCCCAGGGCTTTCCCCCTACCAATCTTTGTTTTGGCGCTGAGGATGCGTTGCGATTTGGCAACCAATTGCCGCGAGCTACCAAGAACATTGATTTCACCAAATGTTCCTGTGGAGAAGTTTTCTTTGATCTTCTGAAATTGCTCTGATATTCCTTGCCTCATCCAAATTCTGCAGAGGTAACGCAGGTTGAGTCTCTCTGTCCCGATAATGTGGCGGGTGCTCAAACCGGGATGCCAAATTGCTTTTTCCCCACGGGAGATTAGTTCTTCGGCTACCGCAGTTTCACCATTCCCACGGAAACGCAGGAGCTTCTTGGGTGTGAGGTCTGGACCGAAGCCGCCGAGGTCGTATAACGCTTTCTTACTTACCGTGAAGTTCAAGCCAAAGACGAAAAGAGGAGAGATCTGGTGTGAGTCATCTCCTGATATCGAAATCAGGCTCAATTCGCTCATCACGGTGCCCTGCTGAGGCAAATCGATGGTCAGTTTTGATAGCCACGAGGGTGTGGGCCCACGGAAATCTGGACTGACAGATCCCCCCGCAATTCGATTGCTGAGAGCCCCTGAAATACATATTTCCTCGACGCTTCTGGCCCAGTCATCACCAAGCAACACGTCGTCGTCGATAAATGACAGGAAAGGTCCGGTCGCTTCTGCTGCACCACGGTGGCGACCAGCAAGCAGCCCAGGGACTGGCTCATGGATGACTCTAAATTTATTAGCTACTTCCGCCGTTTGGGCCTGGATGAATCTCCTGTATTCCTCAGCCCCAAGCTTGTTTCGAGGACCGTTGACAACGAGAAGAATTTCCCCAATGAAAGGATTTCCAGCAACTTTTGCGATGCTTCTTAAAGATTCAAAGATGAATTGTCCGCTCCCAGAAGTGGGAAAAATTATAGAAAGGGATTCTCTACTCACAGCGATACTCCCCCGCTATGAAAGGCCTACGGAACCGCAACGCTCTCCAGAGTCTCAACAAAACAAATCAACCTTCTGCGACAGTAGAAATATGAATAATTCTTGAAAGGGGAGCATACGCCTTATTGCGTTTTTGCGGGTGACAACACCATCCTCAAAAGACACTCTTTTATGACTGCAAGACAAACATTCTTAAACATCCGTCTTGAATTTGGCGGAGCCAGATTTTTCCGGGAAACTCCCTGTATAAGTGTTCCGCAGAGAGTTTCTAGCTTCGTTATTTGCTAGTTTATTGGGGGAGGTAGGACAGCATGGACAAGAATACTTCAGCCAGGTTCGACACCGCTTCTGGTCCAGGTCTTTTTGTTTTTGATGGAGATTGCGGTATCTGTACAAAATCGGTCGAGTTTCTTAGACATGTTGTTGAGACAGACCTCAGATTTATTCCCTACCAAGTAGCCAATTTAGATGATTTTGGGCTAACTGAGCAGGATTGTCAACGCGCCGCCCAGGTTGTTTTTCCAAACGGTGGACGGAATGAAGGGTATGACTCTTTCCGGATTTCCTTCCTTCGCAGTGCACATGCCATGAGCCGTGCCATCGGCTTCGTGATGAGCATCCGAGTTGTCCGGTTTGTGGGTCGGTACATTTATTCACGGGTAGCACAGGGTCGGCACACCGGAGCTCTAGGAGACATGGCAGGGGCGTGCCGGCTTCCCGAAACGTCGCCAACACAATTGTCTGGTTCACGGAGTGAGCGCTGGGCGAAGCTGGCGGTGGAGAGGGTCGAACTTGACGATGACCTGGTCGACATCGTGACGCAAAGCCGTGGAGACGTGATGGAGGATTGGGGCATCTTTCGCCGCCAAGCCTGGCTTGTGTCCGCGCAATGGGCCGTGGGGGCGTTGCTCCTGGGAATGCGCTTAACCTACGACACAGTGATTGGCTACGGCTGGGGATGGCAAATGTTCTCGTGACTGTGCTTCTCAAGGAAAAACTGCTTTTTGTTCTGACGTTGTTGTGGGCTGTCGACCACCTGGTGGGATGGTTTGTCTACCCAAAGTATGGGATAGGAATAACCGCATTGGCGGGTTTAGTCATCATCGGTTCTGTTGTTGGTTTTTTCTTTCCACAACTTGCGCTGATGTCGTTGAACTGTCTTGCACTGGTGTTTTTTGTCGGCTTACTGGGGCCAGCACAATCAACAATGACCTTTGCTTTTCTGCTGACAACTCTTCTGAGCAGGGTGACCTATGGTGACGCTAAACCCTGGGCGGGCGCATATATTGCGTCCGGGGTTTATCTCTTTGCGGGCCTCAACAAGGCGTTTTCTGAAGATTGGACGGACGGCAAAATTATCGGGTTCTACTTTCCAGAATTCATATTGAATTTGGAAATCAATGGAATCCTCGCGCACGCTACGGTGGCCATTGAGCTTGGACTGGCAGTACTGCTTTTCTTCAGGCTGAGGGTCGCACTTGTCGGAATCATCGTGCTTCACGTTGGGATTGTTCTCTTTGTTAGCACGGACCTTCATCACGTTTTTTCCCTCAGTCTGTATGGCGCGATTATGGTTCATCTCGCCTATTGGAGTTCAACGCTTAAGATTCGAAACCTCATACTTTTCTTTCGAGGAAAAGGCTGACTGACGCGGCCCCTTGTCTGATGTGAAATGGCAAGTCGAAAAGACTTGGTTCAGACTGCCAACTAATCCGTCTCCATGATCACAGTGAGGCACAAAATCGTTAACGATGGCAACTGGGAGTGAGGCGCCGAGGCGCTCTAGACCCAGTAGCCCCCTCCCTCTACTGATCGCTCGTTCTCGGGAATTTCATCCTGAGCGGCGCCCACCCAGTATTCGTTGAAGTGGCGTCGAATATCCCGAGAACTCTTGCCAAATTCCTCGGTCCACCGTCTGCCGAGGATGCCAAAGAGAAGTTGCGTGGCACCGCCAATATGGATTGCTTGTCGACCGAGTTTCTTACACTCTGCGCCAAGAAACATGCCGTAGGCACCAGCACCGATGAGAGCAATATCAAAGTCGCGCTTTTGGATTTCATCGACCATCGCATCGCGGGCTGCAAACCAGTCGGAGAACCCAGCGCGCCCTTGATTAGCTCCCGCGCTCTGAACTGCTCGTATGACGTCCAGCTTCATGTCTGGGAGAAATTCTGACCCGGGAAAAATGAGTGTGCGATTTTTGTACTGGGCCCGAATGGTGTTGGCGAAAGGATGAATTACCAGCACCCGTTTACCCGCGAGCACCCTCGTCCAAGACTGTTTCCGCCCAATGGGCATGAGCTCTGACAAGTCCACCAGCTTTTTTGGCATTTGCGCAGACCGCATCATCAGTTGCTCCAGCGCCCAATACTGATGTTCGATTGGATTTGACCTGACACCCAGGACGTCAATTTCCGACATGACCACCAAGCTCTCGCGACAAAAGCGTGAGAGCGCCTCATCGGAACCAGGAAAAAAACCACTGTTCTTCATGATGAGGTTCTTCAGAGAGGTGGGAAATTTACACTCTCCAGCCGTTTCATTCTGAAGAAAAAACTTGATGATGGTGGCTTCTGTCGTGCCGTAACGAGACACCAAGAGGGGTTCATTGCGAAGGACGGCATTGCGTATGACGTGAGACGCCCGCGAACCATGGGCCACCCTCTTTCCTAGAATTATTCTTCGTGGCTGGCGGGTTTTGTTTCGCAAAAACCGCGTGACACCGACAAGGATGTGCCGTCTGTGAGCTCGAAGGGTTCTCTTGAGATGAACGGGTCTTTCATTCATGCGTTATCGGAGTTCTGTGCTGAACAAAAGGAAGAGTAGGTATGAAACACTCCCCAAACCTAGCGCCTGTCGAGCTCCAAAGTGGGTTTGGTTCTCTAAATTTCGTCCCCTAGGAGATATCTGTTTCTTGGTTACGCCAAGTGGGTTTGTCGCGAGAATTCCGGTAGTTTTCTCGTAATGCGAAGAGTCGACGTCATAAGTCAAATTCCGTCTGGGGTGTGGGAGCGAGAGCGGCCAGCCGATTCCACACGGACGGTTACTCACACCATGGCCCCCGTCGACGCTGACATCCATGTTGTATATGGAATCCGTCAACCTCTGAAGATTCCTAATTCTTCCCGAAACATCGTCTTTGTTGCGTCCGAGCCACCCGACATCCGTGTGTATAACACCGAAGTCCTCGCCCGTTACGGTGCTGTTGTGGGGCCTCCCTACAAATATCTCAGTGACCTACCAAACTTCCACCCAATCACCGCGATTGCACCCTGGTGGGTGGGGGTGAAAGCAGGGGGGGAAGCGCACTATGCCAGTGTCGACGGCTCAGTGACCTTAGGTCGCGAAGATTTTGAGAGAGGCTTCTCTCCCCAGCGGGACGTGGTGACAACCATCGTGTCGCAGAAAAATCAGACCCCTCTGCAACAACAAAGATTGCGACTTGTTGATTATCTCTCAGCGCATCTTTCACAATTTGAGGTCTACGGGCTTGCCGCCAAGCAGGTGGAAGATAAAGCTGATGTTCTGGGCACCAGTCGGTACCACGTGGCGATAGAAAACTCTTCACACCCGGGGTACTGGACTGAGAAGCTCTCCGACCCGATATTGATGGATAACGTGGTTTTTTATGGGGGCCACCCCAGCGTCTCGAACTATTTTTCGCGAGAAAGTGTCCTAACTATAGATCCCTGGAATCCCGAGGAAACCTATCGGGCGATATCCGAAGCGAGGGAGAAAAAGACCTGGGAGGCCACTGCTGACGCCAGGGGGACAAACAGGAAAGCTTTGCTCGACAGGCTCAGTTTTCATCGAGAGCTTTCGCGTTTTCTTTCTCAACATGAGTGGGAAGCCTCACAGGGTGTGACCACTGTCATACCGGCGCAGCATCCGAAGAACAGAATGAAGAAGCTGGCTGATCCCTTGTATCGAAGGTTGTTTCCCGCTAAGGAGTGACCATGTTTTGTCACCCTTGGAGTGTCCGAGTGATTGGCGGCTCAAAGACTTAGGGGACTTAAAATTTTCCTTCAGTAGAATCCCCGTATGGATACGCCAGACATCAAACCACGTTCTCGAGTTGTCACCGATGGCATTGAAGCCACGACCTCGCGCGGAATGCTCCGCGCGGTAGGTATGGGTGATGACGACTGGGATAAGCCCCAAATTGGCATCGCAAGCTCGTGGAACGAAATCACCCCCTGCAACCTTTCACTGGCGAGACTGGCGCAAGCCGCCAAAGAGGGTGTCCACGCAGGTGGGGGTTACCCGTTGCAGTTTGGAACGGTGTCTGTTTCTGATGGAATCTCCATGGGCCACGAAGGCATGCACTTTTCTCTAGTTAGTCGCGAAGTTATCGCTGATTCGGTGGAAACGGTCATGCAGGCGGAACGGCTCGACGGGTCAGTCTTGTTGGCCGGTTGCGACAAGTCGATTCCTGGAATGTTGATGGCGGCAGCCCGATTAGATCTTGCTTCCGTCTTTATGTATGCCGGTTCGATTGCACCGGGCTGGGTGAAGCTTTCGGATGGAACCGAGAAAGACATCACCATCATTGATTCTTTTGAAGCTGTGGGTGCCGTAAAGGCAGGGAAAATGTCCCGCGAGGACGCCTACCGTATTGAATGTGCTTTTGCCCCGGGCGAAGGTGCGTGTGGTGGCATGTACACCGCGAACACCATGGCGAGTGTCGCAGAAGCGTTGGGTTTGAGCCTCCCCGGTTCCGCGTCCCCTGCGTCCTATGACCGCCGTAGGGACCTCTACGCGCGTCGCTCCGGCGAAGCGGTTGTGGAGATGTTGCGTCAAGGGCTAACGGCCCGGACGATTCTGACGCGTGAGGCTTTTGAAAACGCCATCGCTGTGGTGATGGCGTTGGGTGGCTCCACAAACGCGGTACTCCACCTCCTTGCGATTGCTCACGAAGCAGAGGTGGAGCTCACCTTGGATGACTTCAACCGAATTGGAGACAAGACTCCTCACATTGGTGACCTCAAGCCCTTCGGGCGTCACGTGATGAACGATGTTGATCGTCACGGGGGTCTCCCCGTGCTGATGAAGGCTCTTGTTGATGCTGGCATCATGCACGGTAATGTCATGACCGCTACCGGCAAAACGATGGCGGAGAACTTGGAATCGATGTCTATCGACGGGCTGGATGGCGAAGTGCTTCGCCCGCTCGATAAGCCCCTTCACCCCACGGGAGGAATCACCATCCTCAAGGGCAGCTTTGCTCCCGAGGGTGCCGTAGTGAAAACTGCTGGCTTTGATAGCACTACTTTCGAGGGCCCTGCCAGGGTTTTCGAGCGCGAGCGGGCAGCGATGGATGCTCTTACCAATGGTGAAATTGTCGCAGGCGATGTAGTGGTCATTCGCTACGAGGGACCTAAGGGTGGACCCGGTATGCGAGAGATGTTAGCCATCACCGCAGCAATTAAGGGTGCGGGACTGGGTAAGGATGTATTACTGTTGACGGACGGACGATTCTCAGGCGGCACAACCGGACTGTGTATCGGCCACATAGCTCCCGAAGCAGTGGATGCAGGTCCTATTGCTTTCGTGAGAGATGGTGACCTAATTCGGGTAGACATTCCATCTAGGACGCTAGACATTCTTGTCGACGACGACGAACTAGCGAAGCGGAGTGCCGATTGGCAGCCCCTTCCTCCCCGCTACACTCGCGGTGTGCTGGCTAAGTACCAAAAGCTTGTGAAGTCAGCTGCGCTCGGTGCGGTAACAGGGTAATCACCAACCTGCTCTCCCCCCTAGCTAACAAGATGGTGTGAATCATGGAAAACGATGTGGTCGATAACGCTACAGATTTAGCCGAGCTCTCCCCCGAGGAGCTTCGCAGTGCGCAGCGCGTCTCAAAAGCTCCCGTTCTTACGGGCTCTGGCGCCATTTTGAGGAGCCTAGAACTTCTCGGTATCACCGACGTGTTTGGTCTGCCAGGCGGAGCCATCATGCCCTTTTATGACGAACTGATGTCGGCGGATAAAATCCGCCACATCCTGGTTCGCCACGAACAGGGCGCCGGTCACGCCGCTGAGGGATATGCATCAGCTTCAGGAAAACTGGGGGTTGCGATTGCCACCTCAGGTCCTGGAGCCACGAACCTGGTGACCGCTATTGCGGACGCGCACATGGATTCTGTTCCCCTACTGGCCATCACCGGCCAAGTGTTCTCCACTTCCATGGGAACTGATGCCTTCCAAGAGGTGGATATTTCTGGTGTGACAATGCCAATCACCAAGCACTCTTTCCTGGTCACCAAGCCAGAAGAAATCCCCGGCGTGATTGCCGCTGCCGTTCATGTGGCAACCACGGGGCGGCCCGGACCCGTTTTGGTGGACATCACGAAGGACGCCCAACAGAAAAGTGCGCCCTTCATATGGCCGCCCGAGATTGATTTGCCGGGCTATCACCCCGTCACCAAAGCCAACGCCAAGCAGGTTCAAGTCGCCGCGGAAATGATTGCGAAAGCCCAGAGGCCGGTGTTCTATGTGGGCGGTGGTGTGATTCGCGCTGGCGCGGACAAAGAGCTCGCGGCATTCGTTCACGCTGTCGGAGCTCCCGTGGTGACAACACTGATGGCCAGGGGAGCATTTCCTGACTCGAGCCCCTTGAACCTGGGTATGCCCGGCATGCACGGCACCGTTCCAGCTGTGCTGTCCTTCCAGGAATCCGACCTCCTCATCGTCTTAGGTGGACGGTTCGATGATCGGGTGACCGGTAAACCGAGCGAATTTGCCCCCAACGCCGAAGTAATCCACGTGGATATCGACCCTGCGGAAATCGGCAAGATTCGTCACGCAGAGGTTCCCATCGTGGGGGATGTGAAAGATGTGTTGCATGATTTGCTCTTAGCTTTTGGCGAGGCAATCAAATCCCATACGCCTGATTACACCCAGTGGTGGGAGCGTTTGCACCTATTGCAGGAGCAGTACCCGCTGGGGTATGACGAGCCAGACGATGGTTTGCTCTCCCCTCAGGGTGTCATCAAAAAAATTGGTGAAATGTCGGGACCGGAAGCAATTTATGCCGCCGGTGTGGGTCAACATCAAATGTGGTCGGCCCAGTTCATCAAATATGAGCGCCCCAATTCCTGGTTGAACTCGGGTGGGGCCGGGACAATGGGTTATGCGATTCCCGCTGCGATGGGTGCCAAAGTTGCCCAACCTGACCGGTTGGTCTGGGCCATCGATGGTGATGGTTGTTTCCAAATGACCAACCAAGAGCTTGCGACGTGCACCATCAACAACATTCCCATCAAGGTGGCGATTATCAATAACTCGTCGCTTGGAATGGTGCGCCAATGGCAGTCACTGTTTTATGACGGACGCCACTCCTTTACCGACCTTGACACCGGACACGACACCGTGATGGTTCCCGACTTTGTGAAACTTGCGGACGCCTACGGGGCGTTGGGTATTCGGGTTCGCACCATTGAAGAAGTGGAACCAGCAATCAAGCTGGCGATGGAAACAAATGACCGTCCCGTGGTGATTGACTTCATCGTGAGCAAAGATTCGATGGTGTGGCCGATGGTCCCCCAGGGTGTGGGCAACTCTCAGGTGCAATATGCCAGAGAACACGCTCCAGAATGGGATGACGAGTAAACATGAGCCACGTTCTCTCGCTCCTTGTGGAGGATAAGCCTGGTCTTTTGACGAGGGTTGCCGGTCTGTTTGCCAGGCGAGGATTCAATATTGAATCCCTCGCGGTGGGGAAGACAGAAATCCCTGGCCTCTCTCGCATCACTGTTGTGGTGGATGTGGAGGACCTTCCGTTAGAGCAGGTCACAAAGCAGCTCAACAAACTCATCAACGTGTTAAAGATTGTGGAGTTAGAGCCCGAACAATCTGTTCAGCGCGAGCACATGCTGATCAAAGTCCGGGTGGATAACTCCACACGGTCACAGATTTTGGAAGCCACCAATCTGTTTCGCGCGCGCGTCGTCGATGTCGTCACCGATGCCCTGGTCATCGAAGTCACCGGGGACTCTGCCAAAGTTCGCGCGCTGTTGAAAGTGTTGGAGCCCTACGGCATCAAAGAGATTGCGCAATCTGGCTTACTCGCCATCGGGCGCGGTTCAAAAAGTATTTCTGACCGAATGAATAAGAACTAGGCTTTTACCCTGCCCTAACCCCAAGGAGAGAACACCCCGTGACCGACATCAAGTATGACAAAGACGCAGACCTCAGCATCATTCAGGGCAAGAAGGTTGCCGTTGTGGGGTATGGCT
>Ga0222631_1000217_pt1 | contig 17862 bp, 29 predicted proteins | sample AntAcemetagenom5_FD_179826 | JGI IMG/M metagenome (GOLD analysis project Ga0222631, IMG submission 179826) | Saline water microbial communities from Ace Lake, Antarctica - #5 | ecosystem: Environmental > Aquatic > Non-marine Saline and Alkaline > Saline | place: Antarctica: Ace Lake | collected... | reverse complement strand
CCAAAAGCTGTGTAGCCGTTTACACGGCGATAGCCACCATCAGGATCGACTTCAAAGTTTATAAGCTTTGTAGCTAATCCGGGCTGCGCAAGCATCTCAAGCTGATTGAGGTTAGTATTTAAACCTCCTTTGCACGAGATACCAAAGGGTTGGGAAGCTGCCATATTATACGAATCTCATTCTGTCGTCTTTAATGTAAGTAGGCGAAGGTTCAATAAGGTTTGACCGCATGCTGCGTAAACCCTTCTTGTAGTCATCAAGTGCAAATGCAGCAGCTTGAGGGTTATCTTTGAACTGCCAAATATAATATCGTGCTTTAGCTAAAAGAACTGAGCTGTACATCTCAGGAAACACAAGAGTGTCTGAGTATGCAGTTAGTTTTGTAGGGAGTGTCCACGCATAGAACCACACGCGGTACGCTCTGTCTGGAATAGGGCTGAGGCCAAATCTGCGGCCGTCAGGACTTCTAATAACTCTATTAGGCTGACCGTATTGTTGAGTGTCAGCGTCATCTAAATTCTCGGAGACTCGTCTAAAGTCTTTCCATGCTTCGGTAGTCATGAAGCGCAGGTTGCTTCCCATGTAAGGGGCTGTTTCACCGGCAACGCCGACCGTAGTGATGTAGAAGTTTTCCCAGTCAATAGAGCCATAGTCAGTTGTAACGCCGTCGCTTGCGGGTTTCAACTCATAGAAGCGTGTGCCAGTGACTGTCTCGACATAGGTGTTGCCATACATTGGATCTACATCGCCGCTTTCAACAACAGATAAAAAAGGCCACTGCGGCTCCTCAGTTATGATGTCAAAGTATGCACGATTAAGAGAATCTTTTACATGCTGCTGGACTCCTACCGCTGATGCAAAAGAAGAAGCTGTTAAAGAAACTTCATTCAGTTCGCGTAAAAGCTCGTTGGTTAGATCTAAGTAGGATGTGGACATGTTTATTTAGCCTGTGTAGTTTCTGAAGTTGTTTTATCTTTCTTGCCGAAAATTGCATCGTAGTTGTCGTTATACTTCTTTTTATTTTCTGCTTTGTACCAACTTCCTGTATCGCCAAATATTCTGTTGTTCTGATTGTTTCTTATTTTAACTCTGTTAGAATCATTTCCTATTTGAGGCATCCTTAATTCTCCTTTTTAAAAACAGAGGGGCTTTTACACCCCTCGTTTCCTTGACTGTTACTTAGTCAATTTCGTAGAACGCTGATACGAGTGCATCAGGACGCAATACTTTAGCACCATATACGTGCAGGCCGCGACAGATATCACCAAAGCTATCTGGGTCACGGATGACTTCAGTGCTGGTAATGGTCTGTGCAGTAGCAGTAGAACTAACGTGGCCAGCAAGGATCTGACCAGCAGCAGTAGTGCCGGGGATGTTGTTAGACTTGTACATGTCAAAGCCACGCAGCTTGCCTGAAGATACCAGACCGTTACGGATAGAACCTTGACCAGCATTAAAGTCTACAGACATTAGCTTAGAGCTAGACTGAGAGAGCTGCTCGTAGAACGCAGGAGGGGCCAAGAACCAGCGGCCTTCTTCTGGGATGTTCTGCTCGTCAAGAAGACGGGCCATGTGAGCCATCAGATCCAATGGATCAGTAGCACCAGCGATGTCGATAGCGCCTGAACCGTCAAAAACACCGGCAGCCAAGTTAGTTGCGCTGTCAGTACCTAAGACATGGTTGGGGCTTGAGGCTGAAACACCAGCAAACATCTTAGCAATTACGCCAGCATCGAAAGCATCACGCAGAGCGTAAGCGGCAGATGAGGAAGCAACTTCTTTAAAGTTTACATGGGACATTGCAGTTTCAATATCATCAACTTTAAATTTAAATGCGTTAGCCACATCTACAATCAAAGTAGTTTCTACGTCAGTCAGTTTAGTTTGTGTTACGTCAGCGCCGCGCTCATACTGATATACGGTGATGGTAGGCTCTTTGATGATCTTTACAGAATCGCCATAGCCAGAAATCTCACCAGCATAATCAGTGTTAGTAATAGCTTCAGCTACAGAAGACTTTCGGAAGAAGTTAAGAACCTTCTTAGAAAATACGGACGGTAGGAAAAACTGGTTGGTTTGACCTGAGCCGTCACTAGCGAAGTTACCAGCGGTGGTGGTGCTTTGTTCAAATGTTGAGTCGGATACGTTATAAGCCATTGTGTGTTACTCCAAAAAAAGACAATTAATTAAGGTGCTATTCTGCCTTCCATTATAGCCAAGTCAATTTCACTTTCATATTTATCGAATTGAACCATAGACAGTTTAGCAATTTCCCGTTGCGACCAAATCTTTGGCTCCTTAGCGTTTATTTCAGTAGTCCGTGTAGACACCATATCGGCTGCAGAAGACTTGGGGGTTTGTGACTTCTTTGTCTTAGGCTTGCTTCCAATTTGAATACCGTTTTCCATCTTATAAAGGTCGATAGCTTTGATTGCTAGGGCAACATTATCTGGGTTATTATAGATCCAATCTTGAATTACTTCAGGTTGTTCTTTAGCCCATCCATGAAACTTGTCATCCCCGCGAATATCTTCAAAATCGGGGTGACGGCTTTTGAGACTTGCTTCTGCTTCTTTACGTTGGGTAGCTGCTTCACGTTCTTCCATCACAGACATCTTTTGTTTAAAAGCTTGCATTTGTTGTTCACTTTGTAAGTGTGCAACAGTCTCTACTGTTTCATATAAATCAGGGTACTGCTCTCTAAAGCTTGCAAGATCTTCGGGTGTCTTAGGCGGCGCATATGCTGGTTGCATTTCTGTTGCGGCTGCGGTAAGTTGGAGTTCTTTCTGCTTAAAGTCGGCAATCTTCTGATCATAATGCTTCTTTAAATCATCGTATCGTTTCTTATAATTTGTTCTTCCTTTGGGTTCATCCTCTTCTTCTACTGCGGGGGCCGCTTGTTTGCGGGTGGCCTGCTGAGGTTCTGCAAAGAAAAGCCCATCCGCTTGTCCTCGACTTGGTGCGTCTTGTGTATGCCAAGACTTTTTCGAGTTGTACGGGTTGGCAGTTGGCTCTTCAAATTGTTCGTTTGCGTTAGACATATGCGTCACACTCCGTTAGGGGCTTGTCAGTTTTCAAGGTGGCTGTATTATTCGCGTTTATAACACAGGGTCTTGTTACGTCAAGGTGGCCTCTGGATTTTTAAGTTGTGATAAAGGGTTCAGATTTCTGAAGTAGCTTTATCGTGGTCGTACACTTGGCATCTGGTTAGCGTCAATCATCATACTATTGATGTTTTCTTCTTCTGGAGTCTCGTCCATTGGGACATCATCCACCATGCCACCAAATGCTTTCTTCATTAAACCACCGTCATAGGCTTTCTCAGCTTCGTCCATCATAGTTTGTAGCTGATCAGCGCCCATTTGATCGGTAGCCTTTTTGGTGAAAACAAATTCACCGTCCGATAGCCTTGCGGGAATCGAATCTGATGTGCCATCGCCGGGGCCGTTTACAGCTCCTTCGCCAGCAAATTCTCCTGCAACATCCATAACCTTGTCAAAGATGCTACTTAGACGCTCGTCAGTTTCTAGAACGCCCATTAAATATTCTTGGTCTTCTGAGTCTAAAGACTCTCCTAAGACATAGCCCGCGTAATCTTCTTCCATCTCTGCGTCTGGAAGTTGAGACGCTTCTACTTCTTCTTTTTCGTCTTCAGGGATGTTGTCATAAGTGTCAACAGGCATGTCATCATCTTCTTCCATTTCCATTTCAGGTGGAGTAAGAAGTGAACCGCCTCCAGCCTTTTTAGTTCTTGTATACGTTACATCAGAGTTATCTTCAGCGGCTAAAGCAACTTTAACAGGGTATGTTTTTCCCTCGTCATTTGTAAAGTCAAAAACATCTAAGCCTTCTTTTTGTGCAGATGCAAATTCTTTTTCAAATCTGCTTTCCTCTGGCGCAGTTATTACATCATAAGCTGATTTACCGCCTATAAGTGCGACAGCAGCCTTAGCTCCGCCTTTAAGTTGTTCAGTTGTCTTAAAAGCTTCTGTGCGTTTTTTACCTACTACAACGCCACGACCTTCAGCAGTTCTTCCGGGAGTTTTTGCATCAACGCCTGAAAGCTTATCTAGCTCTTTGTTTGTTTTAACTTTAGCTTTCTTACCTGCCTTTGCAACTGCCTTAACTACAGAGCCTAAAAAGTATCCTTCGCGTTTATCATATTGCATCTCACCGCCAGACATCTTATTGGCGCGGGACATGTTGCGATCCATGTTTCTTTCGGCTTCTTCAGCTTTTAATTGCTTTTCCATCTCAGGAGAAACTTCGCCGGATTGCATTGCGTTGTTATACTCAGCAGCTTCCTTAGCGGTTGAAGCTTCCATCTCAGCAATGCGCTTCTTTTGTTCCATCTGCATTCGGTAACGTCTGTCATCTGATGTTTCGGGCATAATCTTAATCCTCAATTCGTTGTTTGGCTTCGCGTACTTGATCTTTTAGTTGCAACAAACTAACCAGAGAACTCACTTTCCCCTGCCTGCGGAACATTTCCAGTTCCGATGTTGCCACCGCCAGTCCCTGTAGCTCCAAGTTCTTGAGGTTGAGGAGATGCTCCTTGAGCGCCTCCCACAGTTCCTTGTTGGCCGTTAGGGGCGACAGCTTCGCCGCCAGTTGCTTGTCCAGCATTTTGCGCTCCTATGATTTTTGCCATGATTGCAGCTTCTTCAGGATTATTAAGGATCTCATCAGGATCTAAGTCAAGGCTGTAAGCCAACTCACTAACGATCTTAGAGATCTTAACAAACGGTGCAATAGCTGGGTTCTGAGCGGTCTGAAGGAACATAGTCAAACGCTGACTGCGTACTTCTTTTTGCATTAGGCTGTTTGTACCCATTGCATGTATCTCTAAATCACCCTCTACGGCCAACTCACCGTCAAAGAACTGCATATTCCATTGGTAATAAGACCTTCCTAGTGGTCGAAGCAAGAAGTCATCTATGTTTTTCACTACTGTTTTAATATTTAAACTTGCTGCGCCCAACAACATAGACATACCAGAAGCTGTACGAGTCATACTCTGTACGCCTGTCTGTCCATGCGAGTAGCTTGGGATTCCGGTCTGCTCATCTGCAAGCTGACGAAACTTGTCAAACATCATCATGTTTTCTTGTGATGTGTTAGGGAATTTCAGGCCGTGAATAGCCTGACCTTGCATCCCTGCTTGCCTACGAAACACCTTGCCGGGGTATATTTCCATTGACTGCCCACCAACTAAGGCAGACTCATCTACGTCAAAGACTAAGGAGCCTGATAACGCTAAATTGTCAATTGCCATACGTGCATGGCCGTTCATTATTTGTTGGGAGTCGTCCATATTTTCAGCAACTCCAATACCAAAGAAAGAATAAGGATTACGCTCGTAAGGAAAGGCATTGTAGGGGAGCCGGTACGGAGTAAAAGGGTTAACAACCCCACGTAGAAGCTTACCGTTACTGATCCAAGCATTAACTTGTACTTCATCTAAGTCGTCCACTTCGTCTGGGAGTTCCATACCGGCGTCGCGGGCATACTGCGCATCCATAACTCCCCAGTACTCTAAAACTTCAAAAAGTCCATCTCCATACTCTTCAGTACGTTGATCATCTTTTAATTCATGCTCGTAGTCTTTTTCAACATAGTTCGAACCCATAACAAGACAGTCACGGATTTGATCTTTGTTAAAATGCGGAAGCTTTGCAAGACCTCTGAGCTGTGAACGGTTCATCTTGTGTCTATGAAATGCATATTCACAATCGTCCATTGTATTTGCATTAGGATCTGGAAAGAAATCCCAGATGCTGACAAACTCAATGCGCGGAACACGTACAGTAAGAGGATTATAAGTTCTTTCGCCTGTTTCTTCGTCCTTTACCCAGCGACTCAATGTCTTGTTGTGGTTGAACGGGCCTTTAACAACCCCTGTGCCAAACAAAGCAGCCTCAAACAACGCATTGCGAAGCTCTGAAGAACCATTAGACTCTTCAATCTGGTCGTGAATAAGTTTCTGCATCAAACGTGCAGCATCTTTAGCTGGAGCTACTTCTAAAGCCTGTGGATCAGGGCTTGGGCCTTCGTTAAAATTGAGCTTGCCGCTAATTTCTCCTGCCTTCACAGCTTTCTCAAAGGCCGACTCGCCCGAAGAGAACGTAGCGCCTGCTTTCAAGACTTTTCCGTCTCCTGCAAAGCCTACGTCAAAGGGGTTTACTTCTTCTTTTTCTTCTTGCTCTACTTTGAGAGCGTTGGAGCTTTCAATTCCGGGGGCGCTATCTAAATGTCTGTACGTAGAAACGCCTTCTGGGACTTCTGTGGCTTTGACGCCAATAGGAAACTGACCAGTGCCAAAGATAACGTCTACTAACTGACCAAATGCTGCGATCACTTTCGTTTTAGTCACTTTGATGAAGACTTTAGATTTCTCGGACTCACGAAACTTTACATTCTTAGCGTATAAACCACGGAAGTTGTGGTACGCCTGTAGCCAACGGGCCTCGTCATGCTCTCTAGCTCTTTCGGACTGAGCAAAACGATCCTCGATTAAACCGACAAACTGGAGACGTACAGATTCTTCTAGATTTAGGTCGAGTCCACTCTCACCTTCTACAGGCGAGAAGTAGATCTCTCCAGCGTTTCCAAATAAACCGTTTTCTTCATTGCTCATATAAGTTAATATCCAAAGGTTGAATCAACAGGAGCATAGCTACGCTCTCTGTGGAACTGTCTCATTTGGTTCAACGTGTCGTTGATGCGCGGTCGAGACATAATCAGATAACGTAGTGCATCGTATGCGTGATCGGGTGCATGTGTATCTACGTCTTCTGGGTTACGTTTATCCAGAGGAATACTTTGAAGTTCGCGTATCAGGTTAGGGCATGTATTAAATAATTGTATTCGAGGCCTTCCGCTTTGCATAATCTTCAAGTATTCATGGATTTGAATCTTTCCTTGTACTCTATTCTTGTCTGCTCTTCTAAGCTTGTGTCCAGCTCTCTGAAGAGTTTCACCGATTGTTGGGCCTCCAACACCTGTACGGCTCCAACACGCTGTATCTAAAACTCCCGGAACTGAGAAAGGATCTCCTCTTTCCATATTGGTTATGAGTTCTCCTAGTTCTGTTCCCAGTAAGCCTTTCTGATACAACTCACGATATATAATAAGTGTTCCATCACTAGGATCTACTGCACCCCAGATGCAAGCACTCTCCGAAGCATACCCATAATCTATTCCTTTGATGCGTTCCCAATGTACAGGAATATCAAAAGGTGTAATCACGTGTATCTGCGGAACAAACTCTGTAAAGGCTGCGCCTTCTGCAACGTCCCAGTTGCCGTCTAGAAGCTGCTGTCTCTGCGTTGGTGGCAGAGCCTTTAGCATCTTCTCATACCGGCCGTCAGTGGCTAGAAACGGGTTGTCCTGAAGCCTAGCGGGTATGAATTTACGTGTTAGTCCGTCTGCGCCCACAAAAGATTCATGCGGGGGTGCAACATCAATATATCTCTTCTTTACCCATGACGCTCCAGCGCCACCGGGGTTTGCTGTACAACGCATATAGACCTGTATCTCTGGGTCTGTTGTACGTAGTCGGGATGCTAGATAATTCCAAGCAAACTCTGTCGGGAGGTGAGTGATCTCATCAAACCCTATCCAGCTATATGCCTGTCCCTGATACCGATAAACATCTGCATCTCGTTCCAAGAAGCCAAACTCAATCTTTGCGCCGCTTGGAAAGTTCCAGAGCTTCTCTACTTCTTTGTACTTGCATCCCGGAAAAGCTTTAGGATACAACTCTCTGCTCTTGTCTATTAGTTCTCGTAGTTCTGGCATAGAGCGTCTAATGATCAACCCTCTGTGTGCTGAGCGGTGTGCATAGCGCAATGGATCTACTAGCATGGCGTAGGACTTACCGCCACCTGCTGCACCACCATACAACACATCTGTTTCGCTCGAAGCAAGGAAGTCTTCTTGTGGGCCTTCGTTGGCTTTGAAGATGACTTCTTCTTGTGCCTCAGATGCTAGAGATTTTGGCAGGGCTTTTAGATCTTCTGAGCTTATAACCTTACTTGCTTTGTCGTTAGCTAGTTGTATTAAAGTCTTGTTGGTGTTTCCAATCGACTTCTTGTAACTCTCTACTTTAGCTTGTGCTGCCTTTAACTTCTTTTGCTTCTCTCGGACGACTTTCTTTGCGTCCATTGTTGCTTTAGTCTTAGAATGATAGTTATAACCACGGCTTTTAGATCCTTTTGCTCTGCCTGACTTCTTACGCGGGGTTCCATCTACCTTCAGTATAAACTCTCCGGCATCGTCCTTTGCGTAGTTGTCTGGGTTTAGTTCCCAATCAGTCATTGCGTTTATCAGCTATCTTCTTTAAACCCATGTGAGAGATTGGTCGCCCTGTCTTGTGTTCTAAGAACATTGCGGCTTCGCGGAGACTCAACGTCTGCTGCTTAACCATCTCTACCATCTTGTCTAGTTCTTCGAGCTGTTCGGGTACGGGCGTTAACAACTCTACGTTATTATCATCTAGCTTATAACCAAATGGAATAGTACTGCTAGATCTCCTCATACGTGCCTTCTATTACTGTCGCTTGCTTTGCGGGCAGGATAAATAACCCTCCAGTAGTGTTGACAGTAACATCCAGCCTATCAGTCTTTCCTAAGCCTACGCGGTCTAGGATGGTCTGTGCTGCCTGTATACGCATGTTAGCTTGCGGTATAGGCTCTGCACTATCCATAATGTGTACTAGCTTTAGGGCGGCCTTAGGCGCGCTCTGTGCCAGTATGTTCGTAGCAAGGTCTAAGATCTCTGTCTTTAAAGCTTTAACAACTGCGGGGTAGCTTGTTTCACTGTATCCTGCTAGTTCTGCTGCATGCTTAGCATCTCCACCGCACTCAAGTAAATGATGCAGGAAGGACTCTTGCTTAGTTGTTAGTGCTTTTGAACCCATTGTATATGCTTCTTTGATTATATTACTACAGTATATACTCAGAATGAAGGTTTGTCAAGTACTTTATGCAATAAAGGTATAAAGAATTAAACGAAAGTACTTGACAAAACCTGATTCTAGTCCTATAATAGATATTAAGCCCTCCGGGGTTATATAGACATGTCAGCAGTCATCTTCTTATGTATCTGCTTCCCCGTTTCAACCGTGTGCATATATCTATACCACCCCTCTACTGCACTTCCTTTGAAGTCTTTGAAGCTGCCGCGCTAACTGGTATACACTCCAAAGTCTTCCAAAATGTATAACATTGTATATATATAGGGGGGAGGGGCCATGGCGACCTGCCCCGCCTCTCCAAAGGCTCCATAGCCCGATCCCTATCATAAAAGACCTTTAAAGTCTACAAGTATTTTTAACACTAAACCCCATACTCTCTAAAGTCTCCAAAGTCTACAAAAACTTATAAATCTTTTTAGCTAGATCTGTCTAGTTTCCAAACTGTCAAGACTTTAAAGACCTTTGAAGACTAATAACTTTAAGCTATAAAGACTCTATAATTTCAACACTTTAGCTATATAACCTCCATCGATCTCCCTATTCTTTTAAGATCCTTTTAAATCCCTCTATAAAGCCTCCTAAGCCTCTTTAGCCTAAACCCTATTGCTACTATCAATATAACTATATTCCCCGCCATTCAATTATTTTGCCCTTAGCTATTGCATTCTAGTATTGTTGTATGCTATTCGCGCGCGCCCGCTCTTTATATGGTTTTTTATGGGCCCTCTTGGTGTTAATCCTTGTAACATTGTTATAGTTCGGGCTACCTTAAAATAAAATGAAATAAAGCTTGTCTTTCAGAATCACCTGTTTTAAAGTGTACCCACTGAAACAAACAACTAAATAAATAAAAAGGCCTTACCCATGAAACTATTATTAAACGAAAAGACTGTTAACACTCTCGGTGCCGCTATGATCGATGCCACCGCTTTAAAGGCTACAGTGACTGCAGCAATCTATAACGATTACATGGCTCACTGTAGAGGAGACGCAAATGCAGAAGCCGGACTGGTGGCACTGTGGGAATCAGTAGCAAAAGATAAAAAGACACTGGCAACAATGCGCGCCACGTTTAACCGAACCACTAAAAAAGTGCACGCCGATTTGGAATTGCCCGAATCTACGCCAGCTAAAAAAGTTAAGGATAGTAAGCTTGTTGATTCCAACGCAAAAAGCGCCAGCGATAAAGTAGGGAGCGAGGGAAATACAGTAGAAAATAATCAGGTGCTTGCGCCTAATCTTGAACTAACCGCCACGCTTGAAACGCTGGCCCATATGCTAAAGACTAGCAAGGATGCCAACCAAAAAGCCGCTTTGAACTACGCAATCGCAAAGCTGGCCGCATCTTTATAAGAGTAGAATTTTCAAGCCTATCTGATTGGGTAGGCTTTATAAATTCAACTTGTAACAATGTTACAAAAACCGAGAGGGTTTGAGCATGAAAAAATCTATCAGACAAAAACGTATTGCTCGCGAGTGCGTCCGAGAATTGTTAAACGCTGGTCTGCTAGTGGTTGCCATGATTCCGATTGTAGTGGCGGCGTGGTTATATGGTCAATCATTAGTAATTTTGTAACAATGTTACAAAAAAAACTTATAACGGAGAATCAATCATGAAATTATTATCAACTAGTGCAAGCAATACAAAGATTGCAAAGACCCAGAAAAAAGAGAAGGTTCAAACGCGGGTTGCGTCCCTGTCACTCTATCCCGATCACATTATCTGCGCGGGGAGTAAGGCCGCGAAGTGTATGGATGCCTGCTTAAAATCAGCGGGCATGGGAGTGTTTAGCAATGTGAAGGCCGGACGCAAAGCAAAAACGGAGTGGTTTCACGCCGATCAGGTAGGGTTCTTAGATCAGTTGCGCAAAGAGCTTGGAAATTTTGACACGCTTTGCAAGCGCAAAGGTTTTGTAGGTCAGGTGCGACTGAATACAATCAGCGATATTGCGTGGGAGTCTCTGGGCATACCGCAATTATTTCCTGACCTGAGTTTTTATGACTATACGAAACGAGTCCAGAGGATCGGTAAGACGCCGGCCAACTATAAATTGATGTTCAGCTATAGCGGGGCGCGGACGTATCAAAAGCAAGTGGCACAGCTGCCGGACGGATACCCGATGGCCGTAGTATTCAGGCACAGTTTGCCAACGCATTTCATGGGGCGCGTAGTTATTGACGGGGATAAAAGCGACCTCGATAATCTGCGCGGTGGCCATGTAGTCGTAGGCCTGTTAGCTAAAGGCAAGGCCAAAAAAGATACCAGCGGCTTTGTGGTTGATTCTAATCTAATCGCGGTGGGCGGTTGATAACTTTGTAACAATGTTACAAAAACTAATCGGAGTTTATTATGTTTGATTTATATTGCGCCCACTGTGGCGAACCTTGGGAACACGATATGTTGCACGATGTGGAGGGCATGGACTATATGCAAGCGGCGGGAGCCTTTCAGGTGCAAGGCTGCACAGTCTTTCAGATACTACGCCAGCGTATTCAGGGCAAGGGCAGCGTATGCAAAGCCGAGCGCGTGGTCAGTGATGACGAGCTGGCAGGTATCAACGCAGCCCATGAGATGAGCGACTACCCTGAAGAGTGGGACTATGATATGGCGCGTGACATATTCACGGGCGGGCTTAATATCAATAAGTTTTTTGGAGGGCCGAGGTAATGAGCAGATCAATACTGATTGAAATAAAATCGCAATACGGAAACGATGTGATCTATCCGGCGTGTGATAATGCAATGACGTTCGCAAAGCTGGCCGGAACCAAGACGCTCACCAAGCAGGCGCTGGAGCTGATCGAGCAGCTAGGTTATACCATTGATACGCACACCCCAGATTGGAGGGACGTAGCATGAAACTATCAGACGTAACAGTGAAAGAGATCACCGAGTTTAAAGACCTGTACAAATGGGTGTGTGGTTTGCCTATTGATGGTGCAGACCGTAGGATTCTGATGGATGTGATTGATGTGAGCTGCAAGCTTAATACTAAACTACTGCACGAGCAGGGGAAACTGATATGAGTGTTAAAAAGAATTACTTAATTGATAAAGTTATACAGGAAATACAGATTGATCTGATGATGGGCGACACTGACCCTATCTGGGAGCTGTTGAAAACAGTAGATGAGAAGGTGTTGCTTGCTTACCTGCCTGAAGTTGAAGCCGAGCAGGAGGGCTAGCGATGAAACTTTATCTAGTGTCTCAAGATATGTTAAAAGATTATGATCAGTACGATGCAATAGTTGTAGCTGCAGAGACCGAAGAGCGCACGCCGCTTAGACAACTCGTTGCAACCCTATCCTATGGCTCTTTGTTTGGTGCTGGTGACGAGACGCTTCAAGAGATACTAGATAAGTATCTAAAGAAAAAGGAGAGTAAAGATGAAGATTAAAAAGTGGGTTGGTAAAGCAATGCTAGGAACCCTAGCGCTTGGGCTTTTAGGTGGGCTGGCAATGGATAACGGGCTTTTAGAAACAGCCGCAGTAGTGGTGGTCGCTCTAGGATTAGCTGCCTTCATTGTAAAGGCCTTGGATATTATTGTGGAAGGAGAAGACTGATGAATAAATTATTTGAAATGTTTGACCGCTACTTAGATGAGAAGATTATTGCTAAAACTAATGAGCTTGAGGGCTTACAGATCCGGGATGCTAACAGGATTGCTGACCTAGTGCGAGGGGATTGATATGTGGGCAATAGACTTTAGTGAGTTTGGCTGTACTCAGTACGCTGAAACCTTAGAAGATGCACATAAAATTGGTCAGCGTGGCGGGCCATTCTATATAATTACTTTCGTTGGAGATCACAAATGAACCCACCAAATATAAAGTACTACAAATTCTATGGGGACTCACCAGACTTGGTGACAGGGGAGAAGTATCCGATGAAAAAGTACGCGGAAGTCTCTGGAATCTCAGCCAAGCGGCTAAACAACAGGCGAAGGAGACATAAGAACCCGCCGATTGATGACGCTTTTCTGCTAGATCTCTATGTAAGAGAGGCGCACACGCTAGAAAGTGAGACAGATGTTGTGTCTGATAGCTGGCTGCGGAGAAAACTAGTATGAATTGCGAGATGGTGACACGAATGTTGTGCATTGCGATGATGGTTTACTTTATTATCTGGCAGCTGACAACATACACAAACTAAATACTAATTGGAGTGCAACATGACAGACAAATTGAAGATGCAAATAGATATTGAAGCCCCAATACAGGTTTATAAGGTGTTGATGTCTGAAGTTAGTGGTTACTACATAGATGTAGCGGCTGAAAATGCTGAAGAAGCTCTGCAATATGCCGAGATGAACAAGAAATCTGGGATGTACAAGCCTTACAGCAGGATGCTAGTGGACATTTCACCTGCTGAAGCAATAGTTAAGGTGATTGTAATAGAGAAAGAGGACACTCCATAGTCTTTAGAGAGTACAGAAGTTCTATTGTATCCTTATAAGTTACTACTATAAACAACAATGAATATATTTAGTTGACTTTGAAACTTAAAAGTTATTATAATCTCTTTTTATTTTGGGTCAACCCCTAAACAAACTATTTCTGGAGAAAGAAATGAATAATATTACACCAATGTTTGCTAACAACAGTGCGTTGAATACAATAAGGGAAAGAGGGTATGGTACAGCAGGTTTTGATATAGGCGTTGCGCCCTTAGACTACCTTGTTGTAGGACACGGCGGTTTAATGGAGAGGAACAACAGCTCTAAGTCTGTTATCTACCGCACTGATACGGGTACAGAGCTGGGTATCCACGGCCATGGTTACAAACCTGTTGCACCCAAGCACATGATTGACGTAACAAGAAACATCATTGAGCGTTCTGACCTGTCCATCAATGGGATGGAAGAGATCATTCGTACATCACACAACGGCGCAAGAACCTTTGTTCAGTATCGTTTGCCAGAGCATACGTATAGAACTAGTGACGGCGACACTGCGTCCTTGAGTCTGTTGTCTATCTCATCCTTCGATGGTACTTGGCCGTTTATGATTAGTGCTGCAGCAATACAACACGCTTGCACAAATCTTCAAGTCTTTGTGGGTGGTGAGGTGTCAGTGTTTAAAGCTAAGCACACTAGGTCTTTGGACATTGAGCAGGGCGGTCGGGTCATCACTAAGTCTTTGCAGTTGTTTCACCGAGAGCGTGACCTCTGGCAGGAGTGGCAGGGTACAGGCTGCACTGACCAGCGGGCGTTTAGTTTCTTTGCTCAGGCGTTGAAGTGCAAGGGGGCTTTGAAGCTCATAGCAGCTGGCTTCTCTCGTGCAGAAGATGTCATGTACGGCCTGCCTCGCCGCAACCTGAACCTAGAATATATCTGGAAGCAATACCACTCTGTATATTCTAAACGCCTTGGACATAATTACTGGGCCGTGTATAATGCACTGACTGATTGGTCAACCCACCACGGCGCAACACGCACCTCAAGTGAGACGAACATTGCAGCTATACAGAACGAGCGACAGCAGTTAGTACGTGATGCTGTTAGAACTAGCCACTACATGAAGGCGGCATAATATGACTAAGACATTTGGAAAGTACCACCTCAGTTTAAATTTGCGCAATGGTATAGGCCTTGACCTAGAGTTTGCAGACACCAAAGCTATTTGGGTTATGGCAGACGGAGGAGACTTTGAGGCAGCACAGTTCGAGGGTATTGTTTTATCTCTACCCTTCTGTGTTGTTACATTCGGGCAGGTGTTCTTGCAAGGAGAAGAGTGATGGCAACAGGACAAACACACGGCGGTAAAGGAAGTGCAGGCCGCCCAGTAGATAAAGAAAAGTTTGATAATAACTTTGATGCTATATTTAGAAAGGCAGTTAAAGAACTTAAAGACGGCCCAAAGAAACCAGAGAAGCCTAAGAGCTAGAGGTTAGCATGCAAGATATATTACTAATGTTTACAGCCACGATGGTGGCAGCACTAAGCGTAAACTTTTTATACATCTCAGAAGTAATGAAAGACGAGGAGAGAAAACGATGTTCCAAGAAACACTGAGCGGCAGCCCTAGCCCTGAAGCAATAGCAACAGCTAAGGCAGCAGTAGATGTAGCAGACGGTAAGGTTCCACTTAGTACAGCGTGTAGTATGTACAACGTAAAAGAACAGTATGTTATTCAGTACATCATTGACCGGACTGAATACGAAACCATCGTAGATATAAGAGGCTAACACATGACCGAAGAAAACAGAGGCATAGAAATATCAATACAGCAGGTAGTGTCGTGGCACTTAGCTCGCAACTTGATTCACGGTTCCAACGACAAGGCTCAAGTCCTTAAACTAATACAGGAAGTAGGTGAGTTGTCTGATAGTGTTTGCAAGGACACAACACCTATTGATGACATCGGAGACTGCATAGTCATCTTGATTAACATGTGTGTACGGAACAACTTGAGCTTGAAGGACTGCATAGACCACGCATACAACGACATCAAGGATCGCCGAGGCATGATGGTAGACGGGATCTATATTAAAGAAGATGATGCAGCAGGTAACAAGTAGTGCTTGCCAATTGATATTTAAACTGATAAACTTCACTAACATTTTTTAACCCACAGAAGGAAAAGCAACATGGCAATTTTACAAGGCGCAGCATATTGGGCATCGGTCACTACACCCAACACAACTTTTGATCCGGTGTACTCAGTGAACTTAGTTGTAGACGAAGCAGTGGCAGAAGAGTTTGAGTCACGCGGCTTTACCATCAAGCAGATGGACGAAGGCCCAGCAGTTGTTATTAAGCGTAAGGTCAACGGCCCTAATGGTATGGTTCGACCAGCCCCACGTTTAGTAGATGCAAACAAGAACCCTCTCGATGCCCGTGTAGGTAACGGCTCAAGCGTGAAGGTGCAGTACAAAGAGTGGCAGTCAGAATATAAAGGTAAGACTTTCTACGGGTTGGACTTCCAAGCTATGCAGGTTATTGACTTAATTGAAGTCGGCTCCCCTGACGGCTCAGAGTTTGATGCAATGGACAACGGAATGGAGGACGAACTATGAGTGTAGTAACACTCGATGATATCGCTTACGAAACGGACTTAATGACAGATCAAGCTAAAGAAGTTATAGGTCTTGTAGCAGAGGTTGGCAGTAAGCTTGCAACTGCGAGTGCAGAAGAGTCTATTTTACAGGCAGCGATGGTTACACTCATCGTTAAACTTAGAGAACAACTCACGGATGAGATGATTGCAACAGAGGAAGTTGAGCAAACCGAGGAGTAAGGCGTATGCCTTTTGTAAAGTTCCACCAGCCGTGCAATGAGTGCGGCTCAAGCGACGCAGCTTCTGTCAATGATGACGGATCTGCATGGTGCTTTAGCTGCAACAAGTATTTTAAAGACTACAGCACATCGGAAGTGCAACAACCTGATACCGTAACGGACTTTGAAGTGTATCAAAGGAACAGCAAGATGGAACAGAGTTCATACCACTCAGTTGTTGCTGCATCGTTTAATGAATTAACTGACCGCAAGATAAGCTTAGCCACCGCTAAGAAGTACGGCGTTAAATCAACGATGGTTAACGGCAAGATAGACAAGCACTACTATCCCTACTACAACGGCCACGAGTTTGCAGGTACTAAGATTCGCAAGCCCAACAAGGAGTTCACTTGGACAGGACGTCCAAAGGAAGTAGGGTTGTTTGGAGAGAACCTGTTCAAGGCAGGTGGTAAGTTTATAACTTTAACAGAAGGCGAATGCGATGCGATGGCTGCTTACGAACTCATGGGTTCTAAGTGGCCAGCCGTATCTCTAAAGTCAGGAGCAAAGGGAGGTGTTCGTGATGTTAAAGAGAACTTAGAATACTTAGAATCTTTTGATTCTGTAATCATCAATCTGGACAACGATAAGGTAGGAAAAGAGAGCGCCCTGCTCATTGCAAAACTATTAACCCCCGGCAAAGCTAAACTGATGACACTGCCTGTGGACTACAAAGATGCCAACGATATGTTGCGCCAAGGTAGACACGCTGCGTATGTCAGTGCTTTCTGGGACGCTAAAGTCTACACACCATCCGGTGTATTGAATCTCTCTGACCAGCTTGGTGCATACCAGAAGCTACGGACAGAAAAGAAAACAGCTATTCCCTACCCGTGGCAGGGCTTAAACAAAAAGCTAGAAGGCATGCGAGCTGGTGAGTTAGTTACTCTTACTGGCGGCACAGGTCTAGGCAAGTCATCTGTTACTCGTGAGATCGAACACTGGTTGATCGAGAACACACAAGATAATGTGGGTGTTGTAGCTCTTGAGGAGAACTGGTCACGAACTGCTGAAGGTATCATGGCAGTCGAGGCTAATGCGAAGCTACACCTTGACAGTGTTAAGTCTACGTTCACAGACGAACAGCTAGACCAATGCTTCAAGAAAGTATTCATGGGTGAGAACGAAGGTCGCGTATGGATTCACGCACACCACGGCGTCAACAACCTAGATGACATCTTCAGCAAGTTGCGCTACATGATCATAGGTCTAGATTGTAAATGGATTGTAGTGGATCACTTGCACATGCTTGTACTCTCTACGCTTGAGAACGATGAGCGTAAAGCTATTGACGGCATCATGCACCGACTACGTACTATGGTAGAAGAGACAGGGTGCGGTATGATCCTAGTGTCTCACCTCCGTAGAGTAGAGGGCAACCGTGGACACGAGAACGGTATCGAGACAGGGCTATCACACCTTAGAGGATCGCAGAGTATTGCTCAGTTGTCTGACTGCGTGATTGCACTTGAGCGTAACCAACAATCAGAAGACGCAATAGAGGCATCGACCACCAAGGTCAGGGTGTTGAAGTCTCGATACACTGGCGATGTTGGAGTTGCTTGTAGTCTCTTGTATGACAGCATAACAGGACGCTTGAGAGAGCTTG
>Ga0222631_1000214_pt1 | contig 18015 bp, 32 predicted proteins | sample AntAcemetagenom5_FD_179826 | JGI IMG/M metagenome (GOLD analysis project Ga0222631, IMG submission 179826) | Saline water microbial communities from Ace Lake, Antarctica - #5 | ecosystem: Environmental > Aquatic > Non-marine Saline and Alkaline > Saline | place: Antarctica: Ace Lake | collected... | reverse complement strand
CACGTATTCCATACCCTCGATGGTCAGATCGGCGATGTCCGACAACTGAGCGGTAAACGTCTTGGGTGCCATGCGTATTCTCCAACGCCAGAGACCCCGCTTAACGGGGCCTTTGGGTCAATGATGTAGGTGGTTAGGTTCTGCCGTGGTTTTCGTGGTAACCGAATTCTTCTTGAGCTTTATGTCTGGCTAAAACAGCGTCGGCCTTAACTGCAAATGTACCCAGATGAACTCTTGTTTTCTTGCCGTTAATTTCGGCCACCCACTTGCCGTTGTTCTTCCTGTGGACACCAGGGCAACCGCTAGAGTTATCCACTCTAGATGGCATGTTTCTAAGGTTCTCGGCGCGGGAGATAGCCCGAAGGTTTATTAACCGATTGTCTGACTTGTTACCGTTGATGTGGTCAACCTCGTCGTCAGGCCACTCACTATTGCTCATTGCTAGAATTATGCGGTGTGCGCTATACAACCTGCCCAGAATCCCACCGTGCAAATATCCCCTGCCTTTTTCTGTGCAAAAAGCTTCTTTTCCAGCAAATCTAGCGTTCCAAGACGCACACAACCATGCCGCGCTGCGTGTTTTATTAGTAAACCATTCTGGGCCTCGCTCCCGCCAGAACAGCTTTCCTGTATCTGGTTCGTAGCGAAGCAGTTGACGCAATATGGTTGGGCAAGGTAAGGCTTTTTTAGCCATGACGATCTCCTTCAGTGAGTCGTTAGGGTTAGGGCCAGCCGGTGTTTCCGCACCGCGTCTGGCCCGTTTATCTTACTGATATTTCGACAAGAATCAACTGTTTGGACGCCGATACTGCGGAATAAACACGGTTGTACACCTACATCCCAACCTCTCATCAGCGGGCGCGTCAGGGTCGTGCGCGTATCGGATCGTCAAGCCACCACCCAAAGGGAAGACCTCATTCAGACCAACCTCGACGCCATCTAATACGCGGTGATCGTGGCGCGGGTCTTTCGCTGAGTTATGGTCCCAACGCTTTGAGATACTCTCGACTTTCCCACCGTCCATGAGTTGTTGGTATGCCTCATTGCGTCCTTGGGCTTGTGCTGTAAACGCCTCGTTTTTGGCAATCGTCTGGCCCCGTGCTTTCAACAACCGCGCATCGTGGGCCTTGGCAATCCGCTCCACCGTTGTCTTATCCAACGCCCTGCCCTCGGCAATGGCCTTGCGGACCTGCGCATCAAAGCGGCGGTCTGTGGACGTGTATCGAGGCACCTGCTTGCCCTTCACCGTCTTGAAGTAGTCCGCGATCTGGTCAGGGTCGTTTAGGATTTCACGAACCCGCGCGGAACGCTGCGCCCTTGGCCCGTCCAGCCCCATGATACCACCCTCACGCACGCCCATGCGCGGGTTGATGGTGCCTGCCAGTCGCCGTGCTGTCTTTTGCGCTCCGATGCCCTCTTGCTGGCCCTGAAGGATCACTGCGCGGATAGGCTCAACACCGGGTGATCCTATCTCAGTCACAAGCCTTGCGCCTGCCTCTGCGATAATTTGTTCAGCCCGTGGGTGCCTGCCGTTAAAGCTGAATGAACCGGCGATGCCCTTGGGCAAGGTGACTGCTGCGCCGCCCGCATAAACCGCCGTGCGTATAGCTTCTTCCAGCGGCCAAAGCATTGCCTGATTGAACCGCAGCATCTCCACAACGCGGGCAAGGTTGTTTGCCTCGATAGCCTGCACCAATGCGGGGAAGTCTACTGCCCCGTGCGCGTTCTGCACCGCTGCCTCGAACGCCTGCCGGATCAGCGGGTCGTGCTTGGCAATCAGGTCGCGGATGATGCGCTGTTGCTGGCGAGATAGTCGGGTTGGTCGGGCCATTGCACCCCCATGCAAAATGACCCCGCATAATGCAGGGCTGTTTGGTTTGGTTTGTGATGTGGGTAGTGGTTTAGGGCTTCATAGCCATCCCCAACGCAAACGCCGTTTCCATCATCCGGTCAAACTCTGCAAAGCACTCAGGCGGCAAGGATGCCACGATCTGCGCAGACGCGGTGTCGCCCCTGTTTAGGTGCCAGGGAATGCAAAAGGCTTGGTATTGGCTTACTGCCTTGCAGAAAGAATCGTATAAGGGTGATCCATCCGATATGCTTTTATTTCGCTGTAGCTGTGCGTTCCAACAGCCGCGCCTGTGTATGTTTGAAATTCAATCTCAGTCAGCGCCATGCCATGTGTTTTTGCAATATCGCTTAGGTGCATCGCCAGCTCGTCCGGTGTCATCTTGGGTTCGGTCATCTGTGGTTCCTCAAACTGCAAGTTCAAGCCGGTACAATAGCACCGTTTCACCGGGCGACAAATACATAACTGAGATAATTTCCTCAAACTTGGTGCCTTCAACTACATCACCCGGCGCAACGCCGACGGCGATGGTGTCAGATTTCAGCGGCGTAACGCCCTTGGCATTGATTGTCAGGGTGCGCTTTTTCATGCCCACCAACATTCCCGTCATGTCACGCACGTCCTGCATTCTTTCAATCGCGGTGACGGGGAAAAGCTGCGGCTCGTTCACCGGGTCGGCTGGCGGGTCCCACGGGTTTGTCGGTTCATCCAGTTCAGCAGATGCGCGGCGGATGGTGCAGATGTAAGCGCCTGTGCCTGTAGCTTCGCCCGCTTCTATAAGTGCAGATGCGACATCAGCGGCGATTTGCGAACCGCTCATGACCGCAACAACGTCTTGGTATTGCCGCCGATGAATGGCCTCATCATTCCGTCGATCCGCGTGCTTTTCGGCACCTGTGATCCGCCCTTGCGCCCGGTAAACTCCCACCGAATATCGCCAACGCCTGTCAGCACCTTGTCGCCCGCATCGCTGTAGGTTTTGGAGAACACGTTAGGCTCTGCCAACTCCAGACGCGCCGCCTCATACGTTGCGGCCTCTACGGCGTCTGGCAAGGGGTCCACGAACGCAGGCAGGAACCGCGCCACATACTCCGCCGCGATGTAGTCACCAGCCCGCACAAGTGCCGCCTCTGCGTCTGCGTCGGTCGCTGCTGTCGGCGCGCTGTCGCCCCTTGCAAGGGCGTATGCGCGGAATGATGCAATATCAGCCATTACAAGCCCGTGAAAATGGCCGCTTTGACCATCCCGCGCATGTCCTGAATATTGGTTCCCTTGGGGATCTCAACGCCGTGGGCTTCGGCCATGTCCCGCAAGTCGCCCTTGCTCATGGCGTCAATCGTTTCTGGCGTGAACGCTTCGGGTTCCGTTGGTGCCGTCGCGCCCATTGCCTGCGCTGTGTACCGCGCCTGCATGTCTAGCTGTTGCTTGATGTTCATATTCATTCTCCGCTGTTCTTTGTGACGGGGCGAACAATGCCGCCCCGCTTCAAAAATCAGCCGTTGGTGACGATTGCCGCGAGGCCGATCAGCTTACGATCAATCACGCGGTCCCAGTTTGCAGCCAAACGAAGCTGCGCCAGAGTGGCGTTGCCGTCCGTCAGCGTGGTGTTGGTAAACGCGGTGCCGAACGGATGGATCACCCACGACTTGCGCTCCCACAGCGTCTCTACGCCTGCGCCGTTGCCCTGAGCCGCTTCACGCTCCAGTTCCACCGGAACCTTCGTGCTGCGCTCGCCATAGCCGATGAGCCCAGTGCCGAACAGGTAGCTGGTGTAGGTCGCGGCGGCGTCAGTGTCGCCCGTGCCTGCTGCGGCTGTCATGGGCAGGCTGTCATCGACAACTAGACGGCGGCCAAGGAAAGACGGGATTGTAAGCTGCCCGTTGCTGTCCGCAAGGAAATCAATATCGTCGTTATCGACCATGCGCTTGGCGACAACGGAATGCACGGCGAACACCGCGTAATCGTCATAGTGGTCGCCAGAGGTAAACGCCGCTGCGGTGAAAACTTCGCGCCCGAACAGGGTTCCGGTCGCAACATCCGCATTGGTAGCGCCTGCGACGTTGTTGACCATATCTCCGTCATCGTTTGCCACGTTGTCGGCAATGACGCCTTGCAACGAAGCGATGGTGCGGCGCTGCCATTGACGCATCCAGTAGGTTCCGAAGCGATTGCGAACCTGTTGCATGGGATCAGATCCGGCAAGTTCGCCTGTCATGTCCGCAGACGAATAGCCTTGGTTCAGGCTGGCCATGCGTGCAACCTGCGTTCCTGTCGTGACCTTCGCAGGCACGGCAATATCGGTTGGATCGTCGGTGCCGTAGTTCGGCTCATCGGATGCGTCCAGATCCTTCCAGAACGGCAGTTCAGCAATGCGCCCGCCGTCTGAGAACATGCCAGCAAGCGCGGGGTTTGCAACTGCGATGCCGCTGTCAAAGAAAACAGTCTTTTCAGGGCCGTTTACGGCTGTGTACGAGGAATAGACCTCGGGGACATATACATCAGAGATTTGTGTGGTAGCCATGAGGCTTTCCTTTCGAGATTATGTGCCAGCTAATTGCCGGAATGTTTCGGGGTCGCTGTGGAATAGAGCCGTGCGCTCTTTGTCGCCCATCTTTGCGAATGTCTCCGCATTAGCTGGGGCGTTGCCGTTCTTGCCACCCGTTGCTCCGCCGCCTGAAGCGGGGGTCACGAAGTCCTTGCCTTCACCAGCAGCCCATCGCTTAACGTGATCGACCAAGGCCAGCGGCCCCATGTCGGTATCCACGAAGGGCTTGCCATCGTCGCCAATCTTCACATCGCCTGCCAGCATGGTGCGCGCCGCTTTTGCAAATGACGTGTTTGTGACGCCTGCGCCGTTGAGCGCGTCTGTCAGATCACGGTCTAATGCGTTTTTCAGGGCGCGGCCTTGCTCGGCTTCATACTTGCCTTTGTAATCGTCGCGCTCTGCTTCGAGTGTCTGGCGTAGCTTGATAAGCGCGGCCTCGTCGGCTTTCCCGTCCTTGAGTTTTGCCCACTTTTCAGCGTCAAAATCTTCGGGGAACTCCTTGGCGAGTGCCTTGGCCGCATCGCGCTCGGAACGTGCCGCATCGCGGTCGGCCTTCGTGCGCTCATATGCTGATTTGAGATTGGCAACATCAGGGTGATTGTCTACGCCGGAAACTTGCAAGATAAACTTGCCGTCTGTTTCGATGTAGAAGGGCTTAACAGCATCATCAATGCCGTCGAGAGTGTCGAGAACAGTTTGCAAAGCCATCGGCTTAATTCCTTTGATTTATGGGGTGCGCATCGCGCGGGATTACAGGCCGTCAGCCCGAATATCGCCGCCCTCAATGAGAGCGTATTCTTCATCAAACGTGCGTTCTTGGCTGGCAATTCCGCCCGCCTGAATGCGCTCGTAATATGTCTCTTGTGCAAGCCCGCCGCTTTCGACTAACCCGAACAGCGCGACGGCATCTTGCGGCGTGAGCGTGGCGTCGAGCAAGTCCTTGGGCGGCGTGACCGTGATGGCCTCGATCACCGCATCCGACTGGCCTAGCATCCGCGCGATGTTGCGCAGGGAGGCTTCCAGCAATGAGCAAGATGATTGCGCGACCGTCTTTAGGTTGGCTGTCTCTGAGCGAAACCGCATCTTGCGCGCTGTGCCGGATTCATTAGCCTGCCCCGATTGCTCGAACAATCGCGCCCCTGCCTGAATAGCTATCGTCCGGTTGTCTTGGATAGCGTCGAGGTGCGCTTGAATGCCCGCGCATGTCGGGGATACGTATTTCAGATCCGGCGTTGTATTGTCATCGCCTAGCATTTCGTGAACCACGCCAGCGCCAACGGCGGTGGGTGCAGGCCCGTTGATTGCGACAAGCGTTTCCTGTCCGCTCATGTAAAGCTGCAAGCGGTAGTCTGCGGATAGCTGGTACATCGCCAGCGCGGCCCTTGCGATGCCGATCATTGGCGGGCTTTCAAGATCCGACCCCATGTCCTTTGCAGACGCCACGGCAAACGGGATCGCGTTGAGTGCACCACCGCCAAGTCGCGTTGGCGTTACGTCCGTTTCGCCGTCAGGCTTGTGCAATGTCGCCGTGTAAACGCCATCGACAAGCTGCAAAACGCGGTATTTCTCTTGCTGCGCCCAAACGAAGCCATCACGCACTGCCTCGCTTTCGTTCAGGACGAAGAACCCGACGTCCCAGTTGATAATTGTATCGCCGCGATAGCCTGCTAGGAATGGATCGCCGCCGCCCTCCGGTGCATCTGCAAGAACGCCGTAGCGCCCCGACACCAGCAAGTTGCGCGTGATGTTCTTGTGAAAGTCGTTGAGCGTAATTCCCTCGCCGTCAACATCCTCGAACAGATATTCCATGTTGCTGGGCAATTCGACCGCGATTTCCTCGCCGTGAATGATACCAACCATAGCGCCAACGCTAGTTGCCAGAACCTCGGGGAACTGAGCGCGCATCTTGTATGCCGCATATGCCGCGATGCCGTTGTCTGAGTGCGTCGTGTAGCCAGACGGCATGGGCAGGTATGTGGTGCCGCGTTGCTTTACGTCGCCCTCGCCTTGATAGGCGTCATAGCACAGCCGCCAATCGTCGAGGACTTGGCGCGTGATTTGTGGATGCAGCGAATTAACGGCCATCTAATACAATCCTTTGACCGTTGTTGTTGTTGTTTTCGGTTGTGATTTAGTCATCAATTCGGTGATCGCCCAAACCAAGGCGTCGGCCCTGTCTGGTGAGCCTTCACCAATGTATCCGTCTTGCCCGATCAGGCACATTTGATCCTCAAGATCCGCCAAGCCGCCAACGTGAGACACCCGCCCCTGTTCGTATAGCGCCGCGATAGGCTCAGCTCTTGCGACCTTGCCGCGACTGGCCGTGACCTCTTTGTAGCTTATGCCTCGATCAACGGTGCGTATGACGTGCTCGACCATCGCCCCGCCAAAGTTGCGCTCGGCCACGATCCTGTCAGCCTTAAATTCGTGGTAGGCCGCGACTGCCCGCCTGCCCCATCCGTCTGGCGATAGCTTGCATGTCCGGTCTGCCAGCACATAGCCGCGCCCGTCAATGCCAAGCCCCGCGACCACGATGCCAATGTCATCGCCGTTATCGTCCGCCCCGCCTGTGCCGCTGGGGTCCACCGCAACCACAACCCGCCGCATTTCGGGGGCTTCTTTGAGCCTGTGCGCGTCGAACATCTCACGGGTCCATAGCGCGCCCGGTAGATCGTCCAGCATCTCGGCTTCTAGCTCTTGCCTGCCTAGCCGCGTGTTGCCGTATCGGTTTTTCAGATCCTCAAGAAACTGCGCTGGCAAGTTGCCCGCGTTGTCAAACGTGCTGCCCCGCGTCACTACCGATCTGTCGCTGGCGATGATTTCGCGCAGAACAGGAATAGGCCGTGGTGTTGTCGTGACAATCACGCGGGGGTCATTGCCCGCCCGCATTGTAAATTGCAGCATGTCCCATGTTTGCCGCGCGCGCTTGTACTTCGCTAATTCGTCTACCCACGCTGCGTCAAATTCTGGGCCTCGAAGCTGGTCCGGCTCAGTGCCGTTGTAGCCCAAGGCAACCGCGCCGTTGGGCCATGTGATCCGCACGGGCTTAAACCGCGCCGTTGGCTTTTGTCCGTCAGGGTAGATCGACAACAGCCGCGCCACCATGACCTCCTCAAGGTCTTTCTGCGTCTCCGCGATTAAAGCGATGCTGCGCGACCCCGCCTCAACGCGTTCCTTGACCCATTGCGCGCCCGCCTCGGTTTTACCAAAGCCGCGCCCCGCGTTGATCAGCCAGGTTGACCAGTTTCCCTCCGGTGCGAGTTGTTCAGGGCGGGCAAGAAAACCGCGCCAATCGTATATCAGCGCATCGGCCTCGGCGTCTGTCAGGCTGGCTACGAACCTGTCGCGGTCAGCTTTCGGTAGTGCCTTCAGTCTCTCCGCGGGGCTTTCTGTCATTTAGGAACTCACTCAGCTTGCCAGACGGTGACATTGTGCCATCCTCAGAGATGTGATTGACGTTGCTTGTCTCACGCCATCCGCCCCGCGTCTTGAGCCAGAATATCGCCGCTGTAACTGCCGACGATCCATCGCCAAGCGCCTTGTTATAGAGCGACTGCGCCACCCGGCTGTTAGCCTTCGCCGTGGCCGTGTCCAGTTCCTCGCGGTAGTGCTTTTGCAGCGTGCTGCGCTCGATGCCGATCACCTTGGAAATGTCCATCTGCGGAACGCCGTATGCGCTCATGCTTTCGACCATTTTGCGTTGTGCATCTGTCGGCTTGTGGGCTGGCCTGCCGCCTTTGCTTTTATCTGGCATAATCAAGCCGCCTCAATTATTTTCGCATCTTTGCGATATTAGGTGTTGCATTGCCTTCGCATATTTGCGATAAGTATTGCAGGGAAGGCAAACAGCCAAGCCCGCAACGGGAGAAACGAAAATGAAAACCTTTTTTTGCGACCGCGACTTTCAACGCAGCCACGGTAAAGCCCCGAAGGGCACAGGCGTTTGGGCCTTCATGCCTGACAACAGCGGCGACCCTACTGATTGGATGTTCAGCCCCAGCATGACCTTCAAGGATGCAAAGAAATGGGCCAAGGCACAGCGCCCTGACGTTCAAGATTTTGCGGTAGGCCCATGACCGCCGCTGACTTCATCGCCTTGCAAGCCCGCCTCAGTATCAGCCGGGGCGAGTTATGCCGCCGCATCGGTATCGCGCCGAACAGCGGCACCGCCTACGCCTTGGGCCGCAAACCCATCCCCCTAACCGTTGCGCTTGCCTGCGCCGCTATTGAAGTAGGTATCACGCTGGAACGCGCTCCGCCTTAAGCTCTGCGTAGGTCTGGCCAGTGGATTCCAGCGTAGCGAATTGGCCTGTAAACTCCTGCCAGCGGGTGACGATAACATCGCAGTATTTCGGGTCCAGTTCCATCATGCGGCAATCGCGGCCTGTCTTTTCGCAGGCGATCAGGGTTCATCCGCTGCCGCCGAAAACATCAATGACAACGTCCTGCCCCTTGCTTGAGTTGTTAATCGCCTTCTCAACCAACTCGACAGGCTTTTGCGTTGGGTGCACATATTCTCCCGTCGCGCCTCGTGAATTATACCAAACGTCCGACTGCGACTTGTCCCCGTGCCAGCTATCGCCCTTTGAGTAGAAGATAAATTCATGCTGCGGGCGGTAGTTTGAATTCCCAAGGCCAATTGATTTCTTATCCCAAACGATACACGCTGAAACAGTCATGCCGATCTGATCAAGCGCAGCCTCAAATTCCGAATAAGTGCGCCAAGGGAAGCAAACGTATTTTGCCGCGCCGCTCTTGCAGGCAGCTATGGCAGACCCGACAGCGTCCCTTATCATTCCAATTAAATCGTCGCCCTGAAGATCGTCGCCCTTAATCATGCCGTGGGCCTTAATCAAAACGCCGCCTTTTTTATTATAAGCATGGTCGCCGGGTGCACGTCCGCCACCATAAGACATCCCATAAGGTGGATCGGTGAAAACCATATCAGCCTTCTGCCCGTCCATCAGCTTCTCAACCGCGTCAATGCTCGTGCTATCCCCGCACATAAGCCGATGCCGCCCCAGCAGCCAAACATCGCCCTCAACAGTGACAGGCACCTCCGGCGCGTCCGGCACCGCATCCTCGTCCGTCAGCCCCTCGGTTTCCGTTGCTGTCAGCCCTGCCAACTCGTCGGCGTCAAAGCCCGTCAGCGTTAGGTCAAAATCCAGATCACCCAACTCGGCCAATTCAATCTTGAGCGCGTCATCATCCCAACCCGCGTTAAGTGCCAGCTTGTTGTCGGCCAGAATTAGCGCCTGCTTTTGAGCCTTTGATAAATGCGCCAATTCAATGACAGGAACCTCACCCAACCCCAGCTGGCGTGACGCTGCAAGCCTCCCGTGACCTGCGATGATGCCGTTATCACCATCAACCAGGATAGGGTTAGTGAATCCGAATTCTTTGATACTCGCTGCGATCTGCGCGACCTGAGCATCGCTGTGAGTCCGCGCATTGCGAATATATGGCACCAAAGAATCGATTGCGCGGTATTCAATTTCTAGGCTCATATATGCTTCCAGCTTATTCTTTTTACTACTTGCACTATTGAATTAACGCTTACGCCATGTTCTTTTGCCAGAACCGCATATGACTTTTTAGGATATTGCCTGCGAATTGAGGCCACATCTGATTCGCGTAGCTTTGCGCAGTGTATATCGCTGCCCATTGGCTGAGTGCCGTGCGCTCGCTTATGCCCGTTATTTTCGACAGGCGTTGAGTAGGATAAATTCACAACACAGTTGTTTTCTTGATTCCCGTCAAGATGAGCGACCTCGTGCCCCTCTGGGCAAGGCCCGATAAATGCAAATGCCACTGCCCTATGAACTTTTAACTGCTTAACCTTTCCACTCATGCTTGCGTTGAAAACCAACCGCCCGCCTTGATCTTTGGATTGTTTTATTATCCGCATGGGCTTTGCACCCTTGCCGCCAGCTGTTCGCATTACGCGACCAGTGCTTGATACAGAATAGTCAGTGAAGTTTGGGATTGCCCGCCAAACCTCTGCGGGTGTATTTGTTGAATCAGCCATATTCGATCCTTCCGTGATCGTCTTGGTTAGACCCGGCGTCGAGTGCTACAACACTCCGTCGGGTCGATTAAATATTAGCCTTTTTCATCACAAGATTCCACTGCAACCTTGCGGCGCTCGACCTTATCGGCTGGCCACGGCTTTTCTAGTGCGGATTTACTCATGTTGGCTCCTTATCCCCGCGCCACCAATTCGCCGTGTGAAAACGACCCAGCCCCAGCGTTGACGCTTGCGCGCATTGGTAGCGATGACGGCTGCGGGGGTTCGCCGTTCAGGAGGGCTGAAAGTGTGGGTTAAACGCAAAAAGCGCCGTGCATTTCTGCAAGACGCAATTCGATTGGTGTCAAAATAGACTGATTTGTGACGTGTTGTCAAGCCACCAACGCTTTTAGCGCATTGCGTATTTTCCAAACGATCAATCTACCCGCTTCATCTGGCGACATATCAAGCCCGACTTCCAGCGCACGAAGTTGCTGCTTTGCTAAGGGGCGCGTGAAATGTCGGTATGCCTTGAACACTTCGGGGTTTCCGTCGCTTTCGTCATGCCCGCCAAAACCGCCTGCAAGGCAGGATTTATAGCCAAACGTGCCGATCTCAGCAACGTAAGCGGCCCGGACTTCCTGAAACGCCCTTGCCGCTTCGAGTTGCGCTTGGTTTATCTCGCGCTTGTGGTACAGGACGCCCGCCATGTCTGACGCTCTGTCAACGTCTGGCTGGTACTCTTTGCCTTTTACCCATACGCCCCTGCTTTGGCGCTCAGGCGTGGGCTTGTTGCTTTTCCGCTTCGCCACGGCGCGGAGTTGCAGGGCTTGGCCCCCAGACACCTCTGGAACGTCTGTGTGATCGTTTGCGCGGCGCTTGTTGCGGCGTCTTTGTGCTTTACTCGCCATCCATGGACTCCAACATTATTTCAGCTTTGCAGATTTTTAGAATGCCGATAGCCAGCGCGACCGACATTCCCGGCCCAGCCCGCTCGTATATTAAATCCTTAATTGCGTCGGCAAGGCTGTCTGCGATGTCCTCTTGCCTGCCGCTGCCGTTGATTGCTTTGAGTGTCATGCTCGCCCTACCTTTCTGAATATCGCCCTGAGTATCCAAGCGCGTGTAAATGACAGCGCGAAGAACATGGCGGTGATTGCTGCTGATTGAGATGGCGAGAACCCCAACACATAGACGGTTGCGGCCCATGAGACGCAAAGGCCGATGATTGCGTTTGTCAGGGCCTCGAGCGCGTCAATTTTCATGCTTGCCCTGAAACTCGGTTTGCCACGCGCGGACCAACGGCTTTTCGTATCACAGACAACTGCGCCGCAAGTCCGTCCCACCTGTTCTTCTCTGCGGCTGCACTTGCTTTGATTGTTTCCAGTTCTTTTTCCAGGGCTTCTGATTTTTCCAGAAGTTCGCGAAATGCTGCGCGGGATTTATCGAATGACAATGAAAGGCTTTCCATGTCCTCGTTTCCACCATCCGGCCCAAACTCGGCTTCTCTGATCAGCATCACCCAACCGGGACGAACACCAAGAACCTCGGCCAAGGTGTCGTCAGTATCGCCCTGTCTGTATTTTCCGGCGTCAATATCGTAGCACTCTGCAAGCATCGTGAATATGTCGATGCGCTGGCGTTTTGTTGGCTCTGGCGTTTGTGTCTCGGCTTTCACGGGTTTCATTGGAACCACCTTTCTTTTTGCTTCGCAGCTTGGGCATCTGAGTTTGTTCTTTATATACGTCCACCCCATTGTGAGCGCCTTGGCGCGGGCTTGGCTTTCGTTGGGGCGCGCCGGCCCACCGCCGATCTGTTTGGTGACATAGGCGCAAGGTACGCATTCATCGCGGTTGCAATCGTCGCAGATAATTTTAGCCCTACTTTGGCCCTGCGTGTATTTTATGCCTTCAATCATCAATCGCCCCAATCGCTGCTTTGATTTCTGCGTCTGCATCGCGCCCTAGCTGCACCAACGCGGTCCGCAGGGCGTTGACGTGGACACCAGCGGCCAGGACGGTTGCTGCCGACTGATAGCCCCATGTAAGCCGCCCGACAGCGTCTCTGACCTGTTGCTCCATTTCGGGGGTGGGTTCCTGTGCCAAGCTGACTTCGCTTGTCGGCTGCGCGTCATACGGCGGGACGCTCATTGCTTCATTGTCCAGACGGCCCCGCATGTGGCTTTTCGGTGGTGCAGCAAGTCAAACAGCGGCCCGCGAAGTCTGCAGCCGATTGTCTTGATGTGAATTTCTCGCCCAAGACCCCGGCAAACCGCGTCGGTGATCTGCCGCGTTGTCATTTCCTTTTTAATCACCCGCAGAATTTCGGCTTCTATTTCACGGCTAAACGGTTCGCTGCCTCTGTTTTGCATTGAAGGCGCTTTGCCCTTGTGACCCTCCATCCGAGCGGCCCGCATCATAGCAAGCCCCATTGCGTACTCGTCAACCTTGGCGTCAGCTAGGTTGGCCGGGATAACACCCGCCGCCATGGTGACCGCTTGGGCGTGGCGGTTGTCGGTTCTCTGAGTGATGTTCATATCGTGTCGTTCCCTTCGTCTTTGCGGTGAAAACATTTCCATGAGACGCCGTTGCCATAGACTTCGACGCGAAGGCACTTTTCCAGATGCTTGCGCCGGGTGTGGCTGCACTTTGGGCAGGTTGTCTTGCGGCTTCCCGGTTGTGGCGGTGTGATGCCGTTGAATTGCATTGCTTGCTCGACTGCATTCATTTCTTGGCCCCAATCTTTTCTGCGTGGCGGGCTATGCCGTTTCTGATTGCCGTGTGGTCGAGGTTGAAATACCGCCCGATTTCCGACAGCGAATATCCGGCAAAGTTGGCTTCGTAGAAAACCTGCCAACGGGCTGCGACGAGATACGTCGAACGGTCCCGGCGCTGCATTTCGTCGGGGTTCAAGCCCTTGGTTGCGGCCACCCGGCGATGAATGCGGATTAACTCGGCCTCTGGCACGTCCTCGCAGTCCTGAGAATAAACGCCTTTGCGGTAAGCGCTGGTTGTCATTGCGTCGAACAGGGCACGGCGCTCCGATGCGTGACGGGATTCCATGTCATCAAGCGTTTCACGGATAATTTGAGAGTGATTGCTCATGCTGCGCCCTCCTGCCGTGCTGAGAAATAGGGGGCGACAACATCGCCGTATTTCGCTTGCAACATCCCGTAAGCGTCATTCGCAAACACATCGACAAACGCAGACACAGATGCGCGGCGATACTTGTCCAACACATCACGGCCAGCCATTGCGCCGATAGAGGCGGCCATATGCCCCCACACGTAACCCTCTGGCACGGCCTCACCTGCCGACATGCGGCGAACCATCGCCTCTTTTTCGTCGGGCTTGTATTGCTGCAACTTGGCACCCGATTGCGAAACGCCCTTGGGCATTGCATCGACAAACTCAGATTGCACAGGCCAAGCGTAGCCTTTGTGATTGTCGCGGATTGCTGTGAAGGTTTTTTCAATATCCGAGTTGAACCGCACTTCATCGCCAACTGGCAGGCGACGGGCAAAGGCGTCGGCGATATTCGCAACGTGCTTTGCCATCGCTTCGTCGCTCAAACCTCTTGGCGGGGCAAATCCGCTTAGAAATTCAACAACCGCCGATTTCGCCTTGGCCCTACGTTCTTCAAACTTCATCATTGCTCTTGCTCCCTCAATAATTTCAAAACATTCTCTGAAACCCCAAATCTAGAAATCCTCCCCATTCCCCCTTGGGGGTTAGGGGGTTTTTCATTTACTGGTTTACTTACAGAGTTAGTCGGCAAAATTTGCCGACGGTGACTACGTGAATTTGCCGACGGTGATTGCGCAGTTCTGCCGACGGCAGATTTTGCCGACGGTGAATCAACATCTTGCCCAAATGCAGGGTCGCACCCCAAAATGTAGGAATTGCTTGAATAATTGCCGCTGGCCGCTTGGAACGCCTGAGTGACTACTTTCAGCAGCCCTTTAGCCTCCAAAATTGCTATCTGGTCGTAGACAGAACGCACCGACATTTCGCAGTCGTGGGCAAGCGTTTCCTTGCTTGGAAAACAGCCGTTGTCGGGGTGGTAGCGGTCGCACAAGTGCCACAACACAACCTTGGCCGCAGGCTTCAATCCACGTTGTTTAATAGCCCAGTTTGTTGCATCGTGGCTCACGATATCGCCCCCCGCAAAGGGACGGAAACCATCGACGGGCGCAGTGTAATAGCCACACGTCCCAAGGGCGGTTCAGCGCCAGAAATAACGGGCGCAGCCATGCGAAAGATGTTATCATCAACACCGATAAAGCGGGCGATTTCATCCCGTGCGCCCTTCATGCGGCGAACAAGGTTGTCGTCGTCATAGGCGTAGCTTGCGGGCGGGTAAAACACCATTTCAAAGCCGATACTGGCGTCGCCCATCTTGCGTATCTTTTGCTCAAGCAGGGACACCCACACAGCCCGCTGGTGCAGCTTCTTGGCCTTGTTTACCTTGGTCCAGTGATGGCGGGCGTTTGGTGATAATTCGTTGGGGGGAAACGACACTGAAAAGCACTGTATCTGCCCTGTGATAGCATCAGCCATTCTTGCCACCCCGCGCCAATATCTCGTGCGTGACGGCGTACAGGCGGTAACGCAGGGCAACCACACCAGCACGGCCCTTGTGGTCACGTATGCGGCGCTCTAGCGATGCGCGTAAGCGTTCTAGTTCAGCCATGCTGGCACCTCTAATAAAAGGACGGGGGAAACGCCTGAGCGCTCAACCCCCGCCAGTTGATCCGCGCGGGAGGTCGCGGATAGCCCGGCACATGAATGCCGGGATGCTGTAAAGGGGGTCATGCTGCGGCATCCATGCTGAGAACGCCCCACTGTGCTGCGATAGCGCTTGCAATCCCGGGATAGGTCCGGCTGCGCTCTTTCCAGCGATCAGGCCCGGGGCTGGCAAGGTGGCAATCCGCACGGGCGTCTGATGCTGTCATGTGGCTTGTCGGGGTCAATGCTGGCAGGCCGCGCGTCCAGAAGCAGGTGCGCTTCTTTGCCGTGTCGCCGAACTGCCAAGGCTGGCACGTGAAGTCAGGGCCGCGACCGACGATCTCACGGGCGTAGCGGTGCATTACGGGGTTTTCCACTGCAACCATGGGGGCGTTTGCGTTGAGGCACTCAAGGAAAAACGCCGCGCCCTGGCGCATGTCATCCCATAGGTCGCGTTCTGCCAGCCAGCGCACGCCGCTGTTGCAAAGCCGGGTACATGGCGGGTGAGCGATAACCCCGGCCCAACGCTTGCGCAGAAGATCCGACACGTCGCCTTGAATGTGCGGGCCGTCGACCTCGGTTGGCAGCAGGTCGCAGGATACCGCGTCGATACCCTGCGCAATCATTGCGTCACGGACTCGGCCAGAGTATTCACATGCTATCAGCCAAGTCATTGCGCGGCCTCCACCGGATAATCACCGGAGCGCTCAAGGCGCTTTCTGCAAGGTGCAATCCAGTCGAACGCAGTCTGGCCCGTGCGGTCATTGTTCCGCCAGATCAGCCAGCAATACGCAGTGGCCGTGCTGCCCTTTGCAGACAGCTTGCCCTTGTGCATCACAACGCGTTCCGAGAATTGCAGAATGTCGGTCGGTGCGCCCGTGCTGAACAGGTCGTTATACCGCCCGATACCCTCAAGAAACGCGGTGCGGACAATGACGGCAACGCCGTGGCGGCTGGTGTTGCGCGCCTGAGTGATGAATTGTTGCGCAAGACGAAATGGCGGGTTTGTTATCGTCCAGCCTACGATACCAATCGGTTCTGCGCCGAAAAGGTAATCCTGCACCGGAAAGCCAGCGCCATAGTCGTGAATGTCCGACGCCTCTACCTTGCCGAAGTATTCACGCAGCGGCTTGACCATGTGGCCACGGTTGGCGGCTGGTTCACGGCAGGTCATGTCTTGTGTCTGGTATCCCCGATCAACGATCCACTCACACAGGGCGCGTGTGGCCCAGCAAGGGGTAGGAAAATCGTCAAGGCTGCTGTGCGGCTCTGACCGTTGCTGCATGACTGCACTACTGGTATTCTGGCTCATTGCGCGGCATCCACCACATCCAGCCAGTCAGGCGTGATTGTGAAAAACCGCTCATAGATCGGCAGGTGGTCGTTATCGCAGCGCAACAGTCCAGCGTTTAACAATGCCCCCAGCGTAGCACCGTGGCGGGTAATCTCGTGTCCCTGACGCCATGCGCCATCCGACATGCGGGCAAGTATGGTTTGCTTTGCGGGGGTCATGCTGCACCTGCCTTGGGAGCTTGTCCTTCGCTATGAACAGCAATCATCCACTCGCCATTAAATGCCTTGAGGCCTCTTGATCGGGCGGCGTCCACTGCTGTTTTCTGCCAGCGGGCGGGTATACGACCAGACTGCGCCCACTTGTGGACGGTTGCCAATTCTGCGCCAACAGCGGTAGCAAACTCGCTACGGCTGCCGAACTCTGCGATCATGTCGCTGATAGGGTTATTTTTTGCCATACCGTTTTATAATGGAAGAATCGTCCATCTGTCAACTGTGGAAGTTTTATCCATTTAGTGTATTGACGATGGAAGAAACGTCCATTACCTTAATCCTCAAGCAATCAAGCTGGAGGACGAACCATGACCCCGCATTTCTACACCGACGCGAACGGCAGGACTGCCAGCCGCGAAGAAATCACAGACTACCGCACGAAGGCTGAAAAGGCTTTCTGCGCTGGCTTGTCACGCCACACAATGCCCGCCTGCCCTGCGCCATGCTTGTCGCTTATCGTAGATAGCTGGGTAACGCCCGCTTATGTTATCGACGCGGTGCGGACATGAGCATTCACCACACCATTAACGCCGTTCTAGCCACGAGCAATCTGCAACAGATGGACGGCTACTGTGTCTGCGCATCATGCGATCGCGATGATCTGGACCGCAATCAGATCGTGCCGGATGGGCATGTAAATGCGCCTCTCTTGGCTGAATATGTTGAACGCTTCGATGGGGCGATCTGCTGGGATTGCTACGACTACACCGATCCCCTTCCCAAGCCCTACATCCCTGCTGGACACGTCAAATGCAGCACATGCGCCGATACCTTGAGCGGTGTTAGCTGTGCCGATGATCGGGGCGGCAGGTTCACCGAATGGTGCCTTGAGTGCGACGGGCATGGATACGTGCCGGGGGTAAGCCAATGATCCGCCGCATTATCGCGTATTTCCGCGACATCTACACCGCAGCCGAAGAAATCCAAGACATGCAATTCGCACTTTCGGAGATGAAGCGCCGTGAGGTCCGCACCGCTGAACACCTGACAACATATGAGGCAGAGACATGATGAAATTTGACGTATTCAGCAGGGTTTCAGGCGCAGTCCAGTTTACCTCAGAAATTGAGGCAAGCGATAAAGACTTGAGCAGCGTGAAGCTAGGCCTTGCTGTCCGCTGGGCGGTGAAAAACTATGCCAACCTGAGCGATGCCAACCTGAGCGGTGCCTACCTGAGCGATGCCAACCTGAGCGGTGCCTACCTGCGCGGTGCCAACCTGCGCGATGCCAACCTGAGCGATGCCAACCTGAGCGGTGCTAACCTGAGCGGTGCCAACCTGCGCGATGCTAACCTGAGCGATGCCAACCTGCGCGATGCTAA
>Ga0222631_1000210_pt1 | contig 18104 bp, 15 predicted proteins | sample AntAcemetagenom5_FD_179826 | JGI IMG/M metagenome (GOLD analysis project Ga0222631, IMG submission 179826) | Saline water microbial communities from Ace Lake, Antarctica - #5 | ecosystem: Environmental > Aquatic > Non-marine Saline and Alkaline > Saline | place: Antarctica: Ace Lake | collected... | reverse complement strand
ATTTGCTGTACTAGAAAAACTATTCCAACCTTAAGAGTAATACAGAAATATGCCGTTAAGTTAGGTGGTGGTACAAACCATAGATTTAACTTAAGTGATGAATTTCTTATTAAAGACAATCACATTGCAAGCTCTGATATTAAAACTTTAGTGTCTCTTGCAATCAAAAGTAAAAAAGGAAGAAAAATCACAGTAGAGGTTGATAATTTAAATCAACTTAAACAAATAATGGGTTTAAAATTTAATACTGTTTTGTTTGATAATATGAACAACAAAACACTTAGGGCTGGTGTTAAAATGGCTAAAAAATACTACGAAACTGAAGCTTCTGGTAATATCAATTTAAAATCTGCTAAAAAAATTGCATCAACAGGTGTTGATAGAATTTCTATTGGCAGTATCACTCATAGTATAACAGCTGTTGATTTTAAATTAGAAGTTTAGTTTTTTTTAGATAATTCAGCTTGAGCTGCAGCTAATCTTGCAATTGGAACTCTATAAGGTGAACAAGAAACATAATCTAAGCCTGCATTTGCACAAAAATGAATACTTTTAGGATCTCCACCGTGCTCTCCACAAATTCCAAGTTTAATATTTTTATTTTGCTTTCGTCCTTTTTCAACTGCAATTTCTATTAAATCTCCTACTCCATCATCAATCGAAATGAATGGATCTATAGAAAATATTTTATTCTCAAGATAGTCATTTAAAAATTTACCACTATCATCTCTGCTTATACCGAATGTTGTTTGGGTTAAATCGTTAGTACCAAAACTAAAAAACTCTGCGTGTTTTGCTATATCGTCTGCTTTAATAGCAGCTCTTGGTAACTCAATCATGGTTCCAACTAAATAATCAACTTTAACTTTTTTATCTTTTTGAACTTCTTTTGCTACTCTAACAACTAAGTCCTTCATTATTCTAATCTCGACTTCTGTTGAGACTAGTGGGATCATAATTTCAGGAAATGCTGACTTAATTTTTTTTATTTTAAGTTCAGATAAAGCTTCAAAGATTGCTCTACACTGCATTTCATAAATTTCTGGAAATGAAATCCCTAGCCTACAACCCCTATGCCCTAACATTGGGTTTTGTTCGTGCAATTCGTTAATTCTAGATTCAATTTCTTTTAAAGGAAGACCCACAACAGTTGCTACATCATTGATTTCTTTTTCAGTCTTAGGAAGAAATTCATGTAATGGTGGATCTAGTAATCTTACAGTAACAGGAAGGCCATTCATAATTTTAAATATTTCAATAAAATCTTTTTTTTGATGAGGTAAAAGTTTTGTTAATGCCTTGCTTCTATCTTCTTTTGTTTTTGACAAAATCATTTCTCTAACTGATAAAATTCTTTCTTCGTCAAAAAACATATGCTCTGTTCTACAGAGACCAATACCTTCTGCTCCGAACTCTCGTGCAGTTTTGGTATCTAATGGTGTTTCAGAGTTAGTTCTAACTTTTAATTTTCTAAAATCATCAGCCCAACTCATTAACATTGAAAAATCTCCAGAAATTTCTGGCTTAACTGTTTCCACTTCTCCTAAAATAATCCTTCCTGTTGAGCCATCAATTGTTATAATGTCTCCTTCTTTAACTTCAATGGATGATGTTTTAAAAGTCTTGGCTTCATAATTAATATTAATTTCACTAGAGCCAGACACACATGGTCTTCCCATTCCTCTTGCAACAACCGCTGCATGGCTAGTCATTCCACCTCTTGCAGTTAAAATTCCTTTGGCAGCATGCATTCCATGAATATCTTCTGGTGAGGTTTCAACTCTAACTAAGATAGTATCTTGCATTACATCATTTAGTCTTTCGGCTTCTTCTGATGAAAAAACAACTTTACCACTTGCGGCACCAGGTGAAGCGGGCAATCCATTTGCTATAACGTTTACTAAACTTTTTTCATCTAATGTGGGATGTAATAAGGTATCCAAAGATGCTGGATCTATTCTCATTACGGCTTCTTTTTTTGAAATTAACTTTTCTTTAACCATATCCACTGCAATCCTTACTGCAGATTTTGAAGTTCTTTTGCCCGATCTCGTCTGCAACATCCATAGTTTATTATTTTCAACTGTAAACTCTACATCCTGCATGTCCTTGTAATGTTTTTCTAAAACTTTTAAAATTTTATCTAATTGCTTAAATACTTTTGGCATAGATTCTTCCATCGAAGCCTCTTTTGCTTTTGCATCTTTTCTAGCTTTTTTTGTAATATATTGAGGAGTTCTTGTTCCTGCTACAACATCTTCACCTTGTGCATTAATTAAGTATTCTCCATAAACTTCATTAACACCATCTGACGGATTTCGTGTAAAAACAACTCCAGTAGCGCAGTCATCACCCATATTACCAAATACCATAGATTGGACATTAACTGCCGTTCCCCATTCAGCGGGTATATGATTTAGTTTTCTATAAACTTTTGCCCTATTACTTTCCCAGGATAAAAACACCGCACTAATTGCACCAAGTAATTGGTCCTGAACATTTTGAGGAAATTCTTTTTTTGCATGATCTTTAATAACTTTTTTAAAATCATTTATTAAACCTTCCCAATCATCAGCATCTAAATCAGTATCTAAAAGAACACCCTTGGTTAACTTATAATTTTCTATCAATTCTTCAAAATGATAACCTTCAACTCCCATTACAACATTTCCATACATTTGGATAAATCTTCTATAACTATCTTTTGCAAATCTCATATTAGAAGTTTTATTTGCAAGTGCAATTACAGTTTTGTCATTTAAACCTAAATTTAAAATAGTATCCATCATTCCAGGCATAGAAACTCTAGCCCCAGATCTAACAGATAATAGTAATGGGTTTTTTAGATCACCAAATTTTTTTCCAACTTCTTTTTCAATAATCTTTAATTCTTTTTTTATAGTATTGACTATTTGTGAGTTTAGTTTCTTCTTATCTTTATAAAATAATTCACATACTTTAGTTGAAATGGTAAACCCTGGGGGAACAGGTAAGCCAATTTTACCCATCTCAGAAAGGTTAGCACCTTTTCCACCCAAAAAATTTTTTGGTTCTTTTATTTTTTTTGTGTCTTTAGATTTAAAGTTTAAAATTAATTTATTCACTATTTCGTCTCAATATTTGAAAAATTTATGTAATTATCAAAGGTTCTACATAACATTTGCAAAAGTTCCAATCTGTTTTTTTTGATATTTTTGTTTTCATCATTAACCTTTACATTGTCAAAGAAATCAAAAATCACTTTTTTAGCACCTGCTAAATTTGTAAGGGATTCTATATAATTTTCATCCTTATTTATATTTGTAAAATATTTCCTTAATTCATTAATCTTTTTTAATAAGTTTTTCTCATAATCATTTTTAAAAATACCAGGATCGGTTGTATTTGATAATTCAAGGTCACTATTTTTTAATTCACTTTCTAATATGCTTGATGCTCTTTTGTAACTTGCCATTATATCTTCGCCAATTTCTTTTTTTATTTCGTTATTAAAAATTAGAGCTTTTTTGTATATTGTGTTCATATGATCTATTTCATTCGAGCTAATTGCAGCTTCAATAATATCGGCTCTAATTTTCTTTTCTTTCATATAATACTTCAGTCTATCCATTAAAAATTCTGCTAATTCTTTTTGTGACAAATCATTGGATAACTCAAAACCTTGATCTCTATGCAGCGAAGTTGAATAGCTAATTAAATCTTTAATTTTAAATTCTTTATTGTTATCAATTAATAATTTTATAACTCCTAATGCTGACCTTCTTAGTGCATAAGGATCTTTTGAGCTTGTTGGTTTTTGATTGATTCCAAAAAAACCTACCAAAGTATCCACCTTATCTGTTAAAGCTAAAGCAATGCTAAATGGCTTTTTTGGTGTTTTACTATCAAGACCTGTTGGCAAATAATGTTCACTTACCGCTAAAGCTATTTCTTTATCAAAACCTTGCGCCTCAGCAAAATATCCTCCCAAGATTCCTTGCAGTTCCGGAAATTCTCCCACTAAATCTGAGATTAAATCAACTTTACAAATTGATGCTGATAATTCAACTTGATCCTTACTAATTAGTAGCTCGTCCGAAATCATTCCTCCAAGTTTTCTCATTCTTTGAATCTTATCAAAATAAGATCCAAGGCCTTTGAAATAATTCATAGTTTTTAATTTTGATACTTGTTTAACTAGATTTTGAGATTTATTTTTTTCCCAAAAAAATTGGGCGTCACTTAGTCTTGCCTCTACAACTCTTTCATTTCCTAATTTTATATAACCATCAGTATCTCTATTATTCGCCACCACTAAAAATTCATTTGTAATTTTCCCTTTTTTATCAAAAGTTGGAAAATATTTTTGATGATGTTGCATTGTAATTATTAAAATTTCTTTTGGTATATTCAAAAATTTTACATCAAATTTACACACTAAAATATTTGGTTGTTCAACTATATCTGCGACCTCATTTAAGAGCCTGTTATTAGACTCAATGATGAAACTTTTTTTATTAGATATTTTTTTAAATTCTTTAACAATGAATTCTTTTCTTAAATTATTATCTATTATTATTCCTGATTGATTAAAAAAATCTTTATAGCTTTTAAAATCTTTGAACATTTTCTTCTTATCTTCAAATTCTTTGTCAATAAATGTTGCACTGGAGCATTTTAAATGATGGAATTGAAAACCTAAGCTTTTATTATCAAAAACAGCAAGAATAGACTTTAAAGGTCTTGCCCAGTTAAGACTGTAGTCTCCCCATCTCATCGATTTTTTCCATTGAAGTTTATCAAGAATTAAAGGTGTATATTCTTCTAATAAATTAATCGTATTAATTTTTTTTGAAGGTTTTTTGAAAAAATAAAATTCTCTTTTTTCAATCTTCTTTTTAAGTAGATCATTTTTATCTATTTGATTTGACCTTAAAAAACCCTCTATAGCTTTTTCTGGAGCATTTACATTTGGTCCTTTTATCTCTTCTGCATTTTGAATTATTTCTTTAGATAAACCTTCAAATAAAATTACAAGACGATTTGGTGTTGAAAAAGACGAACTTTTTTTATATAAAATTTGTTTTTCCTGAAATAGTTTTTGAAAGTTTTCCAATAAAGTATTACGTGCATTTTGCTGTAAGCCAGCTGGTATCTCTTCACTAAACAGTTCTAAAAAAAATTCTGACATTAATCTGTTTGGCTGTTTAACCAGCTTTCAGCAGCAGCCTTAGTAATATCTCTAATACGCCCTATATATCCAGCTCTTTCAGCAACACTTATAACTCCTCTTGCATCTAAAATATTAAACACATGACTTGCTTTTAAACATTGATCATAAGCTGGTAATGAAATTTTTTTCTCAACTAATGATTTTGCTTCGAGCTCGAATATATCAAACATTTTAAATAAATTATCTGTGTTAGCATGTTCAAAATTGTACGCTGAAAATTCTTTTTCTGCTTGAAGAAATATATCTCCATATTTGACGTCTTCATCATTCCACAATAAATCATAAACATTTTTCTTTTGTTGTGTGAACATGCAAATTCTTTCAAGACCATAAGTAATTTCAACTGAAACAGGTTTACATTCTAATCCTGCCATCTGTTGAAAGTAAGTAAACTGTGTAATTTCCATTCCGTCACACCAAACTTCCCAGCCAAGCCCTGCTGCACCTAAAGTTGGACTTTCCCAATCATCTTCAACAAATCTGATATCATGCTCTTTATGATTAATGCCAATTACAGCCAAACTATTTAAATAAAGTTTTTTAATATTATCTGGTGATGGCTTTATTAAAACTTGAAATTGATAATAATGCTGTAATCTATTTGGATTTTCACCATATCTTCCATCTGTGGGTCTTCTTGAGGGTTGCACATATGCTGCTTTCCAGGGTTTAGGTCCCAATGATCTTAAAGTTGTTGCTGGATGAAAAGTGCCAGCTCCTACTTCTATATCGTAAGGTTGAAGAATAACGCATCCCTGCTTACTCCAATATTTCTGAAGATTCAAAATAGTATCTTGGAAAGATTGAAATTTAGATTTTATGATTTTTTCTTTAGAAGCCATATCTTTGCCAGATAGATCTTTCCTCTAAGATATTTGCTAATTGATCTACTTGATTAATAGAAGAAGAAAATTTTTTACTAAGCCATCCTTTTGATTTTTCAAATTTTTTGATTACCACATCTTCACCAAATTTTTCTTTTAAAATTTCGTTAGCATTACCTAATCCATCAATAAGACCGAGTTCTTTTGCTTTTCTACCTGCCCAAAATTCTCCTGAGAATAATTCAATACCATCCGTTTTAATTTTATTTCCTCTGCTTTCTTCCACAACCTTAATAAAATCTTTATGTAAGTCTAATTGAATATTTTTAAGTCTTTCAATATCCTCCAATTTTTCTTCTTGAAATGGATCCAGTGAACTTTTATTTTTTCCAGCGGTGTGTACTCTTCTTTCTACACCAATTTTCTTAATCAATTCTGTAAAACCAAATGATGAATAAATAACTCCTATAGATCCAATAATCGAACTAGAATTTGCATATATTTCATCTCCTGCACAAGCTATTAAATATCCTCCAGAGGCAGCAACATCTTCTGCAAATACTATAACTTTAATCTTATTTTTTTTTGCTTGGGTCCTAATAAATTTATAAATTAAATGTGATTGCACAGGTGATCCACCTGGCGAATTTATAGTAATTGCTACTGCTTTTGCCTTTTTTAAGGAAAAAGCTTTTTCAATGATTTCTTCTTGTCCTGCAAAATCTATGCCTTGTTTAAACTTTCCAGCATTGCCAATAACGCCATTTAGCTTGATATGGGCTACTATTTTTTTCTTTTTAAAAAAAGAGAACATTGTTAATCCTTATAGAATTTTTGATTTAATATAAAGCCTACTTATAGTTGAAGATTAAGGTGCGTCAATTGATAAGTAATAAATATAACTTAATTATACTAATTTATTTTTTATGGGAACTGTAGTTCAGCTTAGAAACCAAATAAATAATTCATATTTTCAACTAAAGAATTCAGTTGATGAGAAATTAGTTTTAGTAGAGGAGAAAATTAAATCAAAACTCTTAAGTGAAGTTGATTTAGTTCAAAAAATGACCGATTACCATATCGACACTGGTGGTAAAAGATTAAGAGCCTTACTAACTCTTGGATCAGCTAAATTATGTGGATATAATAAAGGTGGTCGTGATATCAATCTAGCTGCTTGTGTAGAAATGATACATGGTGCAACTTTGATGCATGATGATGTTATTGATCTTGGAAATATAAGAAGAGGAAAAAAAACATTAAATTCAATTTGGGGTAACCACTCCTCTGTTTTAGTTGGAGATTATCTCTTAAGTAGATGTTTTGAAATGATGGTGGAAGATGGAAACTTAGAAGTTCTAAAACTTTTATCTTCAACTTCTTCAAAAATTGCACAGGGAGAAGTGTTACAACTTCAACACAAAGGTGAAGTGGATATGTTAGAAGAAACTTATTTAAAAATCATAACAGCCAAAACAGCTGAACTTTTTTCAGCTGCGACTAAAGTTGGTGCAATTTTATCTAATAAAGAAATTAAAGAAAAGGAGGCGCTTGAATTTTATGGAAAAAATTTAGGTTTAACATTTCAAATTGCTGATGATACATTAGATTACAATTCTGATCTAAAATTTTTTGGCAAAAAGATTGGTAAAGATTTTTTTGAAGGCAAAATTACCTTACCTGTCATTTTATTATTTCAAAATACAACCTCTATTGAAAAAAATAAGTTAAAAAATATTTTTAAACAAGATATTAGATCGTATGAAGATCTAAGCTTTACTTTAATTCTTATTAAAAAATATAATATAATTAAAGAATGTTACAAAAAAGCTGAACATTTCATTAATCTTGCTTCAAATTCTTTAACTGTGTTCAAAGATAGTGATGAAAAAAAAATTCTAGAAAATCTTACTTCCTTTACTCTAGAAAGAAGTTTCTAAGGGCTTAATAAAGACTTATTCCAATTATTTGCTTCATCTTTAATATACTTAAGTCTTTCATGAATTCTGCTATCTCCATCTAACCAAAATTCTATACTTGAGGGGGTTAAATTCCAGCCAGACCAATAATCCGGTCTTGGAACTTCATTTTTATTTTCATATTTTTTTTTATACTCTTCTATTGAATTTAAAAGTTCGTCTCTATTACTTAAAATAGAACTTTGTTTCGAGGCCCATGCACCAATTCTACTTTCATAGCCTCTAGTATTATAATACTCATCTGCTATTTTGTCAGAAACTTTTTTCACTGTTCCATTAATCCTTACTTGTCTTAAGAGACTTTTCCAATGAAAACACATTGCTGCTTTTGGGTTATTTTTTAACTCACTTCCCTTTTGACTATTTAAATTTGTGTAAAAGACAAATCCGTCTTTATTAAAGTCTTTCAATAAAACCATCCTGATTGATGGAGAGTTATTATCGTCAGAAGTTCCTAACGCTACCGCATTTGGATCGTTTGGTTCAGTCTTTCTTGCTTCATTCATCCAGACTTCAAATAAGTCTATTGGATCATTTTTATCTAAAAAGCAACTATTGAGGCCTAATGAGTTTTTTTGATTCATAATTTTAACAAAATAATCTATATAATATAGATAATGTCATTTAATACTTTTGGAAAGCAATTTCGATTCACTACATGGGGAGAATCTCATGGTCCTGCTATAGGATGTGTTGTTGATGGCTGTCCACCCAATATAAACTTGAAAGAACAAGATATTCAGGTGGAGCTAAACAAAAGAAAACCAGGTCAGTCAAAATTTACTACGCAAAGAAAAGAAGGCGATAAAGTTCAAATTTTGTCAGGCGTATTTGAAGGTAAAACAACTGGAACACCCATTTCTTTAATTATTTACAATCAAGATATGAGATCAAAAGATTATGGAAATATTAAAGATAAGTTTAGACCAGGACACGCTGATTTTACATATTTTAAGAAATATGGAATAAGAGATTATCGTGGAGGTGGTAGATCTTCTGCAAGAGAAACAGCTTCAAGAGTTGCTGCGGGTGCGATTGCGAAAAAAGTTTTAGAAAATAAATTAGGTAAAAAGTTTAAAGTGGTTGGCGCTGTTACTCAACTAGGAATATTAGGATGTAATACCAACAAGTGGAGTGATCAACTTATTAATAAAAATCCATTTTTTTGCCCAGATAAAAATATGGTCAAACTTTGGGAAAGATATTTATTAGATGTAAGAAAATCAGGATCCTCTTGTGGTGCGGTGATTGAAGTAAGGGCTAGAGGAATTCCTGTTGGTTTAGGTGCTCCTATTTATTCTAAATTAGATATGGATATTGCCTCTGCAATGATGAGTATCAATGCTGTCAAAGGTGTTAATATTGGCTCAGGAATGAGTTCTGCACAATTAAGTGGTGAAGAAAACTCAGATGAAATTTCACAAAAAGGTAAAAAATTAAAATTTAATTCTAATAATGCAGGTGGGATTCTTGGTGGAATTTCAACAGGACAAGAAATTATTGTTTCATTTGCCGTTAAGCCAACCTCTTCTATTTTAACAACTAGAAAAACTATAGATAAATTTGGAAAAAATACCACTATCTCAGTTAAAGGTAGGCATGACCCTTGTGTTGGTATACGTGCGGTACCTGTTGGTGAGGCAATGATGAATTGTGTTCTATTAGATCATTACTTAATGAACAAGGCTCAGTGTAGCTAATATTTTAAATTCAGTTTTTAACTACTTTAATTGACTCTTTTGTAAATAAAATATCTAGTATTTTTTTTGAAATTTGAGATGCATTAAGGCCAGCCGTATCATACATTTTTTTTGGACTATCTTGTTCTATAAAAGTATCCGGCAATGTCATAGATCTAAATTTTAGACCTTTATCAAATATGCCTTTCTCTGATAATAAATTTTCAACATGAGAGCCAAACCCCCCTATTGATCCTTCTTCTACAGTAATCATTACCTCATGTTCTCTAGCACACTTTAAAATAAGTTCTTGGTCCAAAGGTTTCACAAACCTTGCGTCAACTACCGTAGAATTAATTCCTTTATTTTTTAATTCTTCAGCTGCAATTTTACATTCTTCCAATCTTGTTCCTATACTCAAAATACAAACTTGTTTTCCTTGTTGAATAACCCTCCCCCTTCCTATCTCTATTTTCTCTTCTATAGATGGTAATTCCAATCCAACTCCATTTCCTCTTGGGTACCTAATAGCACTGGGTTTGTCGTTAATATCCATCGAGGTATTAATCATTTTAACTAGTTCTGCTTCATCACTTGGGGCCATGACTATAAAATTAGGAAGAGTAGAAAGATATGTAATATCAAATGAACCTGCATGAGTTGATCCATCAGCACCTACCAAGCCTGCTCTATCAATTATAAACCTCACAGGTAAACTTTGAATTGCCACATCGTGAACTACTTGATCATATGCTCTTTGTAGAAAAGTCGAATAGATTGCAACATAGGGCCTATAACCTTCTGTTGCTAATCCAGCAGCAAAAGTAACTCCGTGCTGTTCAGCAATCCCAACATCAAACATTCTTTTTGGAAACTCTTTAGCAAAAATATCCATACCTGTTCCTCCTGGCATTGCAGCAGTAACTCCTACAATTTTGCTATCTCTTTTCGCATGCTTAACCAAAGTATTTGCAAAAACTTTTGTATAGGCTGGCAGATTAGTCCCACTTTTTATCTGTTCTCCAGTTACAACATCAAATTTTGATACACCATGATAATGATCTGTTGCTTTTTCAGCATATGAATAGCCTTTACCTTTTTGAGTTTTTATATGAATCATTATTGGGCCTTGGTATTTTGAGTCTCTTGCATTTTTTAAAATCGGTAGAAGAGTTGTTAAATCATGCCCGTCTATTGGACCAACATAGTAAAATCCTAAAGAATTAAAAAGAGTACCCCCTGTTACGGCAGACCGTAAAAAATCTTCGGCTTTTCCAGCTTTTGTGCTAAATCTTTTAGAAAATGAAGAAGTTATTAACTTAAAAGTTTCTCTTAAATTAAAATAGATTTTTCCTGTCAAAAGTTTGGCTAAATAAGTTCTCATAGCACCTACCGGTTTTGCAATTGACATATCGTTGTCATTTAAAATAACAATCATTTTAGTTTTTGAAGCACCTGCATTATTCATTGCCTCATAGGCCATACCCGCGCTAATTGCACCATCTCCAATAACAGCAATTACATTATTTAATTTATTAGATAATTTATTTGCTTCAGCTATCCCTAGGGCTGAAGATATAGATGTTGAGCTGTGTGCTGCACCAAAAGGATCATACTCACTTTCTGATCTTTTGGTAAATCCAGAAAGTCCGTTACCCTGTCTTAAAGTTTTAATTTTGGATTTCCTTCCTGTTAGAATTTTGTGAGGGTATGTTTGATGACCCACATCCCAAATTAACTTGTCATTGGGAGTGTCAAATATGTAATGCAAAGCAACTGTGAGTTCAACAACACCAAGCCCAGCCCCTAAATGTCCACCTGTTTCAGAAACAGCATTAATCATTTCCTTTCTAACTTCATTAGATAGCTCTTGAAGGTTATTTTCAGATAACTTTCTTAAATCTGAAGGAAAATTAATATCTTTTAAAAATTTATATTCTTGTGTCATTTTTTTCTTGTTAAAATATAATCTAAAGTCTCATTCAAATTATCTGAGTTTGAGCTATACTTATTTAAATCTTTAATTATTTTAAATTTGATTTTATCACTATATTTAATAGCATTTTGATATCCTAGTAAACTGATTAAAGTAGCTTTTCCTTTTTTCTTATCTTTCCCTGTTATTTTTCCTGCAATTTTAGAAGAACCTTTAAAATCAATAATATCATCGGCTATTTGAAATAAAAGACCAATGTTTGCACCAATATGTTCAAAAAACTTTATATCTTTATTATTTTTTTTTTTAATAATAGCTGGTACAGCACAACAAAAACTAAATAATCTTCCTGTTTTTCTTATTTCCATATCTATAATTTTATTTTTAGAAATTTTTTTCTTTTCAAAACTTAGGTCTAAATATTGACCACCGGCAATTCCTAAATGTCCAGCAGATTCAGATAATTTTTGAACTAGGCCTACCTTAACTTTATTATCAATCTTTAAGTTTGGACTGGTTAAAATTTCAAAAGCCATTGTTAAAAGTGAGTTTCCTGCAAGCACTGCTGTAGATTCTCCAAATTTAATATGAGTAGAAGGCTTTCCTCTTCTTAATTTATCATTATCCATACAAGGCAAGTCATCATGAATGAGGGAGTAAGCATGAATGCACTCTACTGCAGCGCCTATAGCAATTAATATTTTATATTCAATTTTAAATACAGTTCCTATGTCTAATAAAATTTTTGATCTAATTTTTTTTCCTCCAGGAAATAAACCATACTCCATGGCTATAACTAATTCTGTTCTTTTCTGTTGTTTAATAAATTTTTTTAGAAATAGATTGGTATCTTTTGCTATTTTAACAAGTTTATTTTTCATTTTTCTTAGATGTTATATTGTTAATTTTTTTTTTCGTTTCTTCATTAATTATTTTTGTGGTTTTATGAAATTTTTTTTCAATAATATTATTTAGTTTTAATAACTCCTGATAAGAATCAATTGAGTTTTGAAGATCCTTGTCTTCCTCTAAAGATTCAATAATATTATTTACTTCATTTGTTAACTCTTCAAGAGATTTTGAACTATTATCAGGTGGTAAATTTTTATCTTTCATATAATAATAATTGATAATACATGAAATCTAATCAATCAAATATCAAAAAAGCAAAAAAATACCTTAATAAAAATTACTGTATAGGCGTCCCAACCGAAACTGTTTATGGTTTAGCTGCTAATGCGTATGCAGATTTGGCTGTAAAAAAGATTTTTAATCTAAAAAAAAGACCTAAAAATAACCCTTTAATTGTTCATTATCTAAATATTGATTCTCTTAAAAGAGATTGTGTGATAAATGATAATTTTATAAAACTATATAAAAAATTTTCACCTGGGCCAATAACATACATTTTAAAATTAAAAAAAAATTCTAAAATTTCAAAAAATGTAACTAATAATAAAAAAAATTTAGCTATAAGGTTTCCAAAACATAAAATTTTTAGAGAATTGCTAAGACAATTGGATTACCCATTGGCAGCACCTAGTGCCAACATTGCTACAAAAGTAAGTGCTGTTCAAGCTTCTGACGTTAAGGAAGAATTTGGGAATAAAATTAAATATATTTTAGACGGAGGAAAATGCTCTATTGGAATAGAGTCCACTATAATCAATCTGGTAGGTAAGCCCACTATATTAAGATTGGGTGGCTTGGAAATTTCTAAAATTCAAAATACCTTAGGATTTAAATTAAATGTAAATGTAAGCCCTAGAAAAAAAATTACGCCTGGTCAATCTCTTCTACACTATTCTCCAGGTATTCCATTAAAGATGAATGTAATAAAACCAAAAAATGATGAGGCGTTTATTTTGATTAAAAAAAGAAAAACTAGATTAAAAAATTATTTTTACTTAAGTTCAAAAAGTAACTTAAACGAAGCTGCAAAAAATCTATATTCCTGTTTACGAAAAATAAAAAATAAAGGCTATAAATCTATTGCTGTAGAAAAAATTTCTAATAAAGGATTGGGGAAAGCTATAAATGATAGATTGCAGAGGGCCTCTAGATATTAAATGCTTAACACTTAATCTTGGTACTCCACATAGAAGTCAAACCTATAAACTCCCAGTTTTAAAAGCTTATGCTATTTATATTGCTATCAATTATATCCAGTTTTGAAAGGTGTATTTTTATCATTATGTTTAAAGTATTTTAGAATATATAAGAGATAATATTGTAAAACTAATTTAAAAATTATGTGTGGATTAAACGGGATCACTTTTTCAGATAGAGATTTAATATCTGAAATGCAAAAATTTACAAAAAATAGAGGTCCAGATGCCAGTGGCATATATTCTGATGAAAATATTACTCTATCTCATGATAGGCTCTCAATTCAAGATTTGAGTCAAGAAGCAAACCAACCAATGATATATGAAAACTTTGTGATCTCTTATAAGGGTGAGATTTATAACTACAGTGAATTAAAAGAGGAACTACAACACATAGGTTATAAATTTAAAACAACATCTGACACAGAGGTTATATTATATTTATTTCATAAATATAATATTGAGGCGTTTAAAAAACTATCTGGGATATTTGCCATAAGTATTTGGGACAAAAATACTAAAAAATTATTTTTAATTAGAGATACTATTGGTGTCAAACCACTATATTATTTTAAAGATCAAAAAAATGATCATTTATATTTTTCTTCATCTATTAAGTCTCTTTTATTAAGTAGTGATAAAATTTTAAACGTAGAGGCATTAAATTATTTTTCAAATATGAGTAGAAATGACTCAGAAGAAACTATATTTAAAAATATATTTAAATTACTACCGGGTTATCTACTTATATATAGTAATAAAACTATAGAATTAAAAAATTTTCTTCGTTTAAATTTTAATAAAAAAAAAATACCTAATAAAAAAATTAAAGATAAAATTGAAAATATAATAAAAAGTCAATTTATATCAGATGTGCCGCTTGCATTATCTCTATCAGGAGGTGTGGATTCTAATATTGTTTATTCTGTGCTGAGGAAAAAGTTAAATAAAAAATTTAATATTTATTCATTTCGATTTCCAGATTATGAAAAATTTAACCAAGATTTCAATGTAGCAAAAGATAATGCTGAATTTTATAAAGATAACTTCATACCAATAGAAATTAATCATAATGACTTTATAGATAATGCTGAAAAAGTTACAGAGATATTAGAAGAACCAATAGGCAATCAATGTTCGATATTGAATTATGTGATGTCAAAAAAAATCAAAGAAAAAGTCTTATTAACTGGGGATGGGGGTGATGAAACATTTACGGGTTATGACCAATATAAAAGTATACTTATGCTTACTATGTTTCAAAAATTTAATGTATTTAAATTTTTAAACATTAAAACAGGTATAAGAAATATTGACAGACTGTTTTTTAAGGATGCTAAAGATTATTATCTAAGCTTTAGTGAGCAGAATATGTTTAAAGAACCAGAAAAATACTTTTCTAATTTTAAAAAATTACAAAAAGAAAACTTATTCTTGAATCACGCTAATAATATTGAATTAAAAAGTATCGTTAATAATGTTGGCTTACTCGATATAGATACCAGGGTTGCTAATGATTATTTACTCAGAAATGATAAAATATTTGCACAGGCAGGAATTGAGGTACGAGTGCCGTTATTAGATACTGCTATAATCGAGAATTTTTTACAAATGAGTGAATACAAAAAATTTAACTATATGCTTAAAAGTAAAGGACTTTTAAAAAAAATTTTTGAAAAAGATATTCATAGCCTTGTTAAAAGAAAATGGGGAATGCAATCACCCTATGCTAAATGGATGAAAGGACCCTTACAAAATTTCTTAAAAGAAATTTTAAGTCCTGGATATTATAAAGAATCAAATAAATATTTTAATTTTGTAGAGATTTCTAAATTAATAACAAAACATAAAGAAGAATATTATAATCCTCATTTATTATGGTCACTAGTAATGCTTCAAATTTTTTTAAGGAAATTTAAATTATAAATTTTTATATTATTTTGAAATTAAAGATGCATTGTGTCTCAAAATACTCTTCATAATTAAGAATTGTAAATTTTATTAATTAATAATCTTATTTATTTGTTTCATGGCTCTCTTGAGCCCAATTCCATCAAAATAATTAAATGAAAAAAACATGGTGCACCCCCTAGGATTTGAACCTAGAACCTTCGGATTCGAAATCCGACATTCTATCCAGTTGAACTAGGGGTGCATATAGTATTAATATTACATTTTATGGAAAAAAACATTAATTTAATAGTTGAGATAAGTGAGAATAATCTTCGACTTGATGTATTTGTCAACAAAAGAGAAAAGTTGATTAGTAGAACTAGAATTAAAAATTTAATTCTAAAAGAAAAATTAAAGTTAAATAGTATAATTGTCAATAGTCCTTCAAAAAAAATCTATACTGGTGATAAAGTAGATCTTCAAATTCCAGAACCAAAAGAAGCTTCATTAATGCCTTACGATTTTAAATTAGAAATCATATATGAAGATGACGACCTATTGGTAATTGATAAACCAGCTGGAATAATCATGCATCCAGGAGCTGGTAATTATGATAAAACAATTGTTAATGCCTTAATGCATTACAATAAAGATTCATTATCTACAATTGGAGATGAACTAAGACCGGGTATTGTCCACAGAATAGATAAGGATACCTCTGGATTAATAGTTATAGCAAAGAATAATATAACACATGAAAATTTATCTAATCAATTTAGCGAGCATACAATTTCAAGAGTTTATCAACTTTTAATTTGGGGAAAACTTAGACCTTCATCTGGAAAAATTGACACTTTCATAACTAGAAGTTCAAAAAATAGACAAATGATGGAGGTTAGTAGTTCTAAAGGTAAAAGAGCAATAACTAATTATAGGACTATAGAGATTTTTGAAAATGATAAAACACCCACACTAAGTTTAGTTGAATGTAGATTAGAAACTGGAAGAACACATCAGATAAGAGTTCACATGACACATATGGGCAACAGCATTATGGGTGATGGTAAGTATAAAAAAAAATATAAGAAACTCAAAAATATAGATACTAGTTTAGAAAGCCTAATTTATAAATTGGATAGGCAATTTCTACATGCACAAACACTGGGATTCATTCACCCTAAAACTAATGATGAGATGACTTTTACCTCAATTTTGCCACAAGAACTTGAAAATATTCTTGTATTACTTAGAAACACTAGCAAATAAGTTCTTGAAATATTACAATAATTAATTAAATAAATACAACCTATGAAAACTACAATGAATAGTAATTTTCCTGCACTTTCAAATGAAGGTGGACTTTCTGCTTATCTTGAGCAGATTAAAAAGTTTCCTATGTTGGCAGCTGAGGAAGAATATATGCTAGCTAAAAATTGGAAAACAACGGGAAATGTTAAAGCTGCTGAAAAACTAGTAACCAGCCATCTTAGACTTGTTGCTAAAATTGCGATGGGTTATAGAGGTTATGGCCTTCCAGTTAATGAAATGATTTCAGAAGGAAACGTAGGCTTAATGCAAGCAGTTAAAAAATTTGAACCTGAAAAAGGATTTAGATTGGCAACCTATGCCATGTGGTGGATTAAAGCATCTATTCAAGAGTATATATTAAGATCTTGGAGTTTAGTTAAAATAGGAACAACAACTGCACAAAAAAAATTATTTTTTAATTTAAAAAAGATTAAAAATCAGATTGCTCCTCAGTCTGAAGGAGATTTAAGACCTGAGCACGTAAATGAAATAGCTAATAAATTAGACGTTAAAGAGCATGAGGTTATTTCTATGAATAGAAGACTTTCTGGTAAAGAGTTTTCTTTAAATGCTCAAGTTGGTGAGGATGGTGATGAGTGGCAGGACTGGCTAGTTGATAAAGAGCTAGATCATGATCTTAAATTTGCACATCAAGAAGAAATGAGCCAAAGACAAAGCTTGTTGAAAGATTCTATAAAAATTCTTAATGAAAGAGAAAGAGAAATTTTATATTCTAGAAGGTTAAATGATGAGCCTACAACACTCGAAGATTTAAGTAAAAAATATAAAATTAGCAGAGAAAGAATTAGACAAATAGAAAATAAAGCTTTTGAAAAAATTCAAAAACACATGTTATTATCTGCTAAATCTAAAAATTTACTTCCCGTAAACTAAACTTCAAAAGGGTTTTCTAAAAGAATTGTGTCTTCTCTTTCAGGGCTTGTCGAGATACTCGAAATTTTTGTTCCAACAAAATCTTCTAAAGAATAAATATAATTTTTTGCATTTATCGGTAAAGCCTCAATATCTTTTATTCCTTGAGTTGAGCTTTTCCAACCAGGAAAAGTCTTATAAATTGGTTTTATCTTTAGTTGATCTTCAACAGCGGCAGGAAGATAATCCATTTTTTTTCCATCTAATTCATATTCAATACACATTTTAATCT
>Ga0222631_1000209_pt1 | contig 18115 bp, 25 predicted proteins | sample AntAcemetagenom5_FD_179826 | JGI IMG/M metagenome (GOLD analysis project Ga0222631, IMG submission 179826) | Saline water microbial communities from Ace Lake, Antarctica - #5 | ecosystem: Environmental > Aquatic > Non-marine Saline and Alkaline > Saline | place: Antarctica: Ace Lake | collected... | reverse complement strand
CGTTGCTCGCCGTTTCTGGAACGCACGATGTCACAATTTCGACTTCAGTTTCGGAAAACTTATATTTAGGTGGATTCTCAGGATGGCCTATAAACGTCCATCAAATCACAAACCTAGTAGTCAACGGAGTCGCCTACGCTGGTTCTACACCGACCGCCACCGCCTTCACGCAGGGGACGTTGTCAAAACAACCCCTCGCGTTCCCCGTTGTCAAAGGTAGCGAGTATGCTTCGTTTCCGGGGGTGGATGGGAACTATTTAGGCATTGGAGGAAGCGCGGAAATAGATTTTAGTGCCGACTTTGTTTTAACTGTGGTAATGCTCCCAATAGCCGATACACAGCAAACTTTGTTAGGCTCTAGCGGTGACGGGTTTAAGCGAATTTTCTTTACATCTAATGGCCGGATAGACTTACGGGCTGGTGGGAATACAGGAGGAGAGAGCGCGGTTTTTTTTGATTCGGCTTACATTCCTGCTACTGAGCAAACTTTAGTTTTTTCTTGGGACGCCTCCGAGTCGGAATTAACACTTACTAATAACGGAGTCTTAGTTTCAACCGAGGGGCTTTCAAACCCCTCTAATGTTCCAATCGAGCAGATTGGGAGTGGTTTGAATCATCCGTTCGGTGGCTATATTAAATCAGTTGTATTAACGGGAGCGAGTCCCCTTGACCTAAACATCTCCCGCGACGCCGGTCACATGGCGGAATCATTCACAGCACTTGTCGGCGGCACAGTCACGGTAAACCAGTCCGGCCAAGATCCCGCGCTGATCGTGCGTCATCCGGGAATCGTGTCCGACGACGCCAGTCACCTTATCTCCACGCTGACCGAAGGGCAGAACGGCGGGTGGGTAATCTTGGTAGCGCATCGACTAGGAGACGGAGGAGAACCCAACGGCAGGCTCGTAGCACTAAACAAAACGGGTGCGCTTGATACAGCCTCGACCGGCTGGATTACGTCTTACAGGACGGGAAGCTCAAGTGGAGGAGACGATCTTAGATCATACTACACAGCTAGTCACATCGCCCAAAACGATGACGGGTTTACCGGTAATATCATACATGAGGCTCTGGCTAATTCTGACGGAATATCATCCCGAGTAAACGGGGGGACGGCAGTAACAGCTTCGGCAGATACGTCAGCCATGGACTTTGAGGAAATCAACGTATTTGGTAAGCGTAACGGAGAGAGCAATACCACCCTCTTCCTTCAAGAGGTCTACATCCTCCCGAAGACTTTCAGCGCCGCCACAGTCGCCGCCGCAATGCCCCTACTCGCCGCCGAACTCGGTTATTCATACGCATAAAATGGACGAAACTCAACCAACCCCGCTTGAGATCAAGCTCGCCGCTGCCGGTAACAAGTGGCTCCTCGCGGCCTCTACTCAGGTTTACGAGGCAATGGCGGCTCAACTCGATGAGGCGGGCGGAATGCCGCAGGTGTTGACTGAGCGCGTTATCCCGCTCGACCCAGAGACACTCAAAGATGGGAGGAAGTTTCAAAGAATCTCAACGGGTCGATTGCGAGGTAACTTCTTGGCTCTCGTGCTCGCGGCAATCGAAGCGGGCCAGATCGACCACCTATCACAAGCTGAGTTCGACCTCGTTAAACCGGATCCTGACGTCGTCTAATATGGCCCGTCAAGGTGCGATATCAGGGTGATTTGACACAGCCACGCACGCATGACTGCTAAAGACCGTTTTTTAGGATTGCTGCGCGAGGTTCTTACAACCGGAGGCGCTCTTTTGTGGGGGGCGACAGATGGGGGCCCCGCTCTGGTGGGCGTATTAATTGCCGGGGCCGCCATAGTTTGGGCCTTGATCCACCACCAAGGGGCCCAGGTGGTCCGGACCTCGATCCGCAAATTCATCTCCCTCGTTCCTGGCTTGCTTCTCCATTTCGGATTTATTGATCCTGAGAAGGCCACGCTCCTCGCCTCATTCCTGGCCCCACTCATCGCCATGATCTGGAGCTACCTCGATAACGGAGGGCTCGTTAAAATCCCCAAGGGCAATGGGCTCTCGCTCTTCGCGCTCGCCGTCGCCCTCGCTCTCCTCGCCCCCAGCTGCTCCGTGTTCCAGGCATCAAATATCAGTCCCGTCCTCGACATCCTCGATGCCGGCGTCCGCATCTACGAAAATTCCGCCCCAGCGATCTCCCCCACCAAATAAATGAGAAACATCGGAGACGCCGGTCACGGCGGCAAAGACTCAGGGGCATTGAGTCTCGATAAGACCGTGAAGGAAAAAGACCTCGCCCTCGCGACGACCCTGGGCGTCCGCGAATTGATCCTCCCTCATTTACCTCAAACATATCTCACCCGGGCCACCGATAAATTTCTCACGCTCACCGAGCGCGCTCGCCTAGCAAATAATAGTAAAGCGGCGTTTTGGTCCATCCACTACAACGCCGGGGGAGGCAGAGGGATCGAGGTATTCACCTCTCCAGGGCAAACCCGATCCGATGAATTCGCGACCGATGTCCTGGAGGAGCTCGACGCAGTCTCCGATCGACCGATGCGCCTCGATTTCTCCGACGGCGATCCCGACAAAGAGGCCAGATTTACCGTCCTCACAAAAACCAAAGGCCCCGCCATCCTCATCGAGGTCGGCTTCATGGATAACGCTCAGGACCTCGCCTACGTCATGAATCCCGTCAATGCTGATCGGATCTGCCGGGGGATCGCACGGGGCATCCTCCGATTCGCCGGACTCAGCCCCAGTCTCATCCCGCGATTAGGGAAGACCCTCGGAAAAAAGGAGGAATCTTCTCCTCCTGAAACTCAGCTCACCGTAGAAGATCGCCTTCTCCGAATCGAAACCCACCTCCAGCTTCGCTAATGTGTAAAGCTCTCGAAAACGTCTCAAACGCTGAGTGGAATAACCACAAACGCCTGCTCGAGGAGCTCAGAACACGAACGACAAAATGGGCTGGCGGCCTGTCTGTCCTCTCATTTTTCATCCTCGCCGGAATGAGCTTCGGGATCTACGTCCTCGATGACATTTCGGAAACCTGCGACGAGAATAAAATGGCCCTCGCAATCCCCAGATACACCAGCACCGAGGATGATATCCGGAGGCAAGGCGACTTGGCCCATAACGCCAAAGCGCGAGCCGCCGAAAACGAGAGGATGCTCCGCGCCTCTGAGCGTCTCAAAGACTGGCAAGACGACCAAGACGCGTTTCGCCTAAAAATGTTCGAATTCGCCGCCGAAACTCGCCAAACTGTCGGAGCAATGCGAGAACTGGTCAAAGAGCTCAAAAATACCCAGCGATAACGACCAGGTGGGCAAAACAGATTTTTTGCCCACCTATGCCCACCATTTAGTGACATCCATTGCGCTTTCCGCCGATTCGCGTCACTTTTTTCTCCCATTCCATCAGGGTTTGATGCATATCGCCCCAGCGATCCCTAATTCAGGTTCATGTGGGGGCAACCCTGTGGAGGTTCGATTCCTCTCGCGCGCACCATTATTCTATAAGGCTTCCAGCCGTTTCGGGATATTTCGGTTTTGAGGTTTTGCCCACCCGACTTGCCCACCTTTGCTTGACTTGAGGTCAGGAAATTGGCCTTTTGCCCTTGTTATGGGCGATTACAAAAGCACGGGGATCACCAATTTGATCCGACATTCCTCGGGGATTTACTATCTTCAGGCAAAAATCTTGGGGATAAAGGTGCGACGGTCGCTCCGGACGAAGGATAAGACGGTCGCTCGGTATCGCCTGGGGGACGCTCTGGAGGAGACGCGGGCGAAAGCCGAGGGCGCGGCCTCGATGAAGAGCGGGGCGACTACGGGAGAGGTGGCGCTCTGGAGTGGGCTGGTCAGCGAGTGGCTCGCGTCCGAGATGCGCAGACCGGACCTGAAACCGAATTCAAAACTCTATTATGGGCGGATCTCAACGTATCTCGAGGCCTGTGTGCCCGGGGAGTTGTTGGTGGGTCGATTGTCAGCGCGGGATGCCGAGCAATGGTGGGAGGCGGTGGCGCGCTCGGGGCGGCCGCCGCGGGTTGCCAATAATATGCTGGGAGCGGCGCGCAAGATGATGGCGATCGCGATGACGATGGGGCTCCGGAGAGATGATCCGTTTTCAAATCTCGGGAGGATGAAGATCCGCGATAAGAAGCTGGTGGTGCCTACCGAGGAGGAGATCGGGGAGTTGCTGCTTTCGATCCGCAGCGTCGGGAAGGCGCATAGTGCGGAGTCGACCGATTTCATTGAGTTCTTGGCATTCACGGGGATGAGGATTGGTGAGCTGCGCGAGGTGCGGTGGGAGGATGTCGGGAAAGAATTGATCCTGGTGACGGGGGGGAAGAAGGGGACGAAGAGCGGGAAAGAGAGAGAGGTTCCGATCGGCCGTCGCGTGGGAGCGCTCCTGGAGAGGAGACGAGGGGCCCATGCGAGCGGGAAAATCTTCGATATGAAATCGCCCCGGGAAGCTCTCAACAATGCGTGCGAGCGCTTAGGGCTGCCTCATTTGAGAGTCCACGATCTACGGCACGTCTTCGCGACTCAGTGCATCGAGGCCGGGGTCGATCCGCAGACTCTTGCGAAATGGATGGGGCACCAAGACGGGGGGATCCTGGTCATGAAAACCTACGGTCATGTCCGAGATGAGCACGTCCGGAGGATGGCGAAGCTGATCGGGTGAAAAAAGAATCGCTTTATTGCTTTTGATTGTTGACGGAATCAACTTTTTGAAGCATAGTGTCTATGTCGCGAGGGAGAAGCCCACAAGACACTAACAAAACAGTCCGGCCCCAGGACGCGAAATTCGGGATTAGAAAATGAAAATTAAAGCAGAAATAGTCGAAGGAAAGTTTGAGTTTACAGCTGGTGATAAATTCTTTCGGGAGCAAAATTGCAATGCGACCAATATTAAATCTCACGAGGATTTCGAGGGCCGTCCTGAATTCAGCCCAGTTGCGCTGGCTCTCAAAAACGGCTTGAGTCAAGACGATGTTGAGTCCGCTCATTATGTTGTGGTGTGGCCAGTAAATGGTAGTGGATCAGGTCAGTATGTGACCATCCGAGCTGGGAAAGAAATCCATCAAGAAATTTCGAATTTGAAAGCGGCTCGAGTCGTCGCTGCTGAAGCTGCAGCGGAATCGAAGAAAAACGCCATTACTATCTCAATTAGCTCACGTGGGTGGGGCGACTACTCCTCTCTCAAGTGGACTGGCGACAGTCGTTTGTCTGATTCGGAGATCGTCGCAGAGATGCGCTGCCTGATTGATGGGGCCAATGATCTTGATGAGTCCGATCTTTCAGATGAGAGTCTTGTTTCAAAAATCGATAAAGCAAAGGGTCGTGTGATCGCGGTAATCAAATCTGAGATCGAAGAAATTGAGAGCAGATTAGAAGGCGTTAAATTCGAGAGCCTCCCTACCGTTTCCCAGGCTGCTGCCCAGATGAAGAGTTACAATAATTTCCATAATGAGGGAGGTGAGGGGTATGTGCCTCATGTGATGAGTCGCCCTGAAGCTGATCGATTGACTGCGCGGAAGTTGGAGCTGATCGCTAAAATCAAACGCTAGAAATTTAATGGCCGCCCGGTGAGAGCCGGGTGGTTTAAAAAAAATGAAAAACGCAGAAAATTTAGCGGTGACGGTGTTTGATTGGGTCCGTGGACTCCATGCCCATGGGATGAGTATTCACGCTCTTGTGATCGAGGTGGTTCCTTGGCAGGAGACGCAATGGCAAGTGCGGCTCTGTCATAGCGGAATGGGTGGTTATAGCTCCCCGCAGACTTGCGATGATGCTCATCTCAATCTTGCTACGCCTAAGCCCCCTAAGGGGGTGTCGATGATGATTATTTCAAAGCCAGCAGATAAGACGATGGCTTTGGGGTCGATTACTTTCGAGGAGGCGCTCTCGATTGCAGGTCACTTGGCGCCTGCAGTTGGAGCGCATGATATTTGGGAGAGCGAGAGGAGTATCAATATGGCGACTTATGCCTTAGACCTTGCTATCCGTGGAGAGTTATCGCCTCAGAAAGCTGAAAAGCTGATCGCCGGGACTCACAAAATCAGAAATGGCACCCTCGTGCCAAGAAAAGAGAAACCAAGCAAGGAGAGTCCGGTCAAGATTCTGGGGAGGAGGTTGGTTGTATTGCGGCCATGCGGTTGCATTACCGAGCATTTCAAGGCTCCGCGAAAGGGGTTGTATTCTCCGAGCCGTCATAAATTCGGGCTTTGGCTCACGACGGTGCCTTGCCTCAAATGTCTGAAAAATCATGATGATAAAAACAGTCAATAAAGGGCCGGTGGTGGTTTCCTCCAGTTATTGGGGGAGTCATCATGAGCAGGAGGGATATTATTATCTGACTCCTAATGCGGGGTGGTTGCGGCTGCTGTGTCCCCGGGCATGTGGTGAGATCGGGGAGATGGCGACGGGCAAGATTGTGGGGATGACCTTTGGAATTGTGCGGTCGATTATTAAGGCGGGAATGGTGGTGGGGAAGGAAATGATTGAGATCATGTTTGATGATCAAACGGCGAGTCCTTTCGTACTTTATCTCGACGTTGAGTTGATGGAGCGATCTCCTGCCTCAGGAGATTTTGGGCGAAAATTAAAAATGAGCGTTTGGGAGGATCGGCGGGGTAAGCCTCACCGCATCTTGGCTCGCACTTGCTATTTGAGGAGAGCTGATCTGCCCTGTTTGAGAGCGTGTAAATAAAAGATTTATTATGAGCGACGAGATAAAAGAAGAGAAGCGCGGGGGAGCGCGGGCTGGTGCGGGGCGGAAGCCGGGAATCTTGAAAAGGGGGACGGAGACGGTCGTGGTGATGGTTACCGAGGAGGAAAAAGGGGATTGGATCGCAGCGCACCGGATCCGGGGAGGGAGGCTTGACGAGATGGTGCGGACTTTTGTGAAACAGGGGATAGGGAGGATGAAAAAGTGAGTCACGAAAAAGCCCGGGCCATTGAGGTCGCCGGGCTTTTTCGTGCTTTTTTGTCTTTAGAGTTCCTGGATGTTGAGCTTCTGGGAGTCGAGGATTCCTTGGCGGTGCAGGTGCTCGAGCTTGGTGTCAGCGATGTCGAAAAAGGCTTGCGCGACTCCGTGAAGAAAAATCCAAAAGAGGATGCCCGAGATTGCGAGGGCGATCGCGAATGGAAACTGCTCCTCCATGACAAGAACGAAGGCGGCGATGATGATCAGAAGGATGTTAATGATGGCGCTGCCGAATGCAATATCGCGAGGCGTCCGGTAGGCGGAGTTCGAGCGAAGCGTGTTTCTGAAGAGGAGGAACGGGGATGTTTTCTTTTTTGACATCTTTGTTCTTTGTCCACAAAAGAAAGCTTGAGCAAGAAAAAAGCCCGGGCCTGTGAGGGTGCCGGGCTTTTTCGTGCTTAGTCCTGGAGGGGATCGGGCGGGGGATCGCTGTTGAACGTGTTTTGTTCGCCTACCATTTGTTGCGGCTCGGGGTTGGTGGAGTATGCGACGATCTTGCTTTTGGAGAAGTGTGCCTGGGCGATGGCCTCTAGGCCCTCAAATGCCCAGTCCTCGATCGTGAGATTACGTTCAAGAGCGGCTTTGTTCCAAGTCTGGAACTGGGCGTAGCTGGGCTTCATGACAATGACGTTATGAGGTTCGGACAGCCCCGCTTTGTGGGTCGCTATTACGGATTTGCAAGCGTAGATCTTGCCTTCTGGAATCCCGATTGATCTCCAAGATGATAGTGTTTTGGTCGAGTTTCCGAGGCTATCAGCAACTTCTTTTCTACTAAGGTTTTCATCGATGTAGTTAAAAAACTCCGTTGTGAATTCGTTCTTCATGCCGCGATCTTCCCGAAATCGGGAACAAAAGCAAGATTCATCCCGAAATCGGGTTGACAGTTCCCGAAATCGGGCAAAGATGCCGATGTAATGACTGAGCAAGTAATCGCAGAGGAGACCGGCAAACAGGAGGGGCCATTGAGGTTGGCCTTCCCGCCGGAGAAGTATTCGAAGCGCGTTTATGCGCTCATTTTAGAAAAATGCCAGGAGTGGCGTTGCTCGCCCTCGGAGGCTGAGGCCCGCTTGCTGGATCAGGTGGCCGCGAATCCGCGGAAGGCGAGCTGAGAAACCCAAACCGAGAAAGCAAATCGAGATGAAGCCGAGTCTGAATCTAATCGCTAAGATGCTTCTCCATGGCTGGGGATCGAAATTGTATGGGATTGTGATGTTTGCGTTTGCAAATCTGTTGGTTTTTGAAGCGGTGGGATTTGAAGGGGCCGGTTGGAGGTTCTTGGTGATGTACTCGTGGGTTGGAGTCGGCCAAATGGCGTTGCTGGAGCAATTCTTACAGAGACAGGACCAGAAGTCTAGGGAGGCGCAAAACGCCTTGGGCTAAGTCAAAAAATAGAGGGATCAAAAAACGAATTATGAAACAAGGGACAAAAATGAAGGTGACGGACTATCTCTTCGGGGAGAGCAAGGTGAGGATCGCGGGGACTGCGATGGAGCCGCTTTTCGCTGCGAAGGATGTGTGTGATGTGTTGGGGCTCAAGAATCCGACCGTCGCGACTGCGGCGCTCGATGAGGACGAAGTGACTAAGTTAAACTTAGGGGGTCAGGTCGGTCAGACAGGATTCGTGACGGAGTCGGGGCTGTATCATCTGGTCTTCAAAAGCCGGAAGGCGGCAGCGAAGGCGTTCCGCCGGTGGGTGACTCAGGAGGTGCTGCCAGCGCTCCGGGCGGACGGTCGCTATGTGGTGACGGCGGCGCCAGATCCCGTGCCGGAGGAGATGCTGAATCTCCCCGCGTGGTTGGAGGAGCTGGAGGTCGATCTCGTCGATAAGGCGTGGCTTGTCCAGCGCCTGACGGATCGGGCCCGGGTGGCGGCGATCCAGATGGGATACGATCCGGGCAAAAAACGAGGAGCCGATGATCTGGTCCGCTTCCCGAGGGCGGTGCTGAATTACGCGGTGGGCATGGTGCGGCACGAGGCGCGCCAGTCACCGAATGCGGGGTGGATCGATTATTTCCCAAAAGGATTCCTGCACAATGAGGTGCGAATTTTACCAGGAGGGAAAAACTGATGACGGCCCGGAAAAAACAATTCCTGTTTGCGGTGGGGCTGACGTTGGCGGCGCTGGACCGGGCGGGGCTTAAGACGATCACGCAGGGTCTGGTGCTGCACCTGCTGGCATCCTATGAGGAGGGGCTGGAGATCGAGCAGGGTATGGCGGCGACTCGGTTGACGCAGTCCGCGCTCCAGAAAAACCTCAAAAGCATGATGGCTGAGGGCTATGCGACGCGGGAGGAGCATCGCCAGAGGTATCTCTATTACCCGACTCCGAAGCTGATGAAGCTGCTGGGACATTTCGCGCCAGAACCCGAAACGAAGGGGGCGGTGCGATGAATGAGGGGCTGACGTTTGTGGCGATCTTTGCGCTGATCTTGATGTTCCTGATGAGGGTGCTGGCGATTTCGGAGCAGGCGACGATCCGGCGTCGGGAGGTCAAGAAACTGGTCAATCTCTATGCCGTGGAGTCGACGGCACAACTCCTCCGGAAGCGGGGCTGGATGCAGGAGGCATTGGCGGGCCGGCCGGAGGGGCAGAAGCAGCTCTCTGAGATGTTGGAGGCGATCGGGCTGGTCCTGGAATCCCGCCGTAGGAATAGGCTGACGGGCCGAGCGCCCGAGAACTTATAAGTCAAAAGAACGGATGGAACTGACCTTGAAATTCGGAGATCTCACTGAGGATCAACTCGCTGAGTTGATGCTGCAGAAGATGGAGGCGGCGGGGAAGGTGCTGCCTGCTCCGGAGCGGAGTGAGCCGTATTCGGTGCCGGAGGTGGCGGCGGCGATGGGGATCTCGGTCTCGACGGTGCGGGCGGAGGTGAAGGGCGCGCGCTGGCCGCTGGTGCCCTATACGGGGCGGATCCTGATCCCGGCATGGGCGGTTCGGGTGCGCCAGGCGGGGGGGAAACCGATGGAGGAGGTGAAACGGCTGAAGAAGGAGGGGTATTTGAAACCAGGGCTGAAGGAGAACTGGGAATAAGGGGGAGAATTTAAAATTTTTGACCGGTGCGGGGTTTTGCTTTGGACGGCTTCCCGCACCGGTCTCAACCAAAAAGACAACGATGAATGATACAATAGCTGCCTCAAGGCAGGATAAGACTGACGGCTCCGCGACGCGGAGGGAAGTGAGATTTTCGGTCTCGGGCGGGGACGCCCTGGACCGGCACGCGGTGATGCGGCATCTCGATGCCTCGAAAACGTGCTTCGGGGTGCCTTATCGGGCGGTCGATATGGGGCCGAATATCGAGGATGCAGAGTGCGAGACCTGGGAGGAGCGGCGCGGGAAGGTGCCGATGGACCTGCCGAAAAAACAGCGGCATCCGATCAACGAAATCCTGCAGGGCATCCCTCTGACGCACAAGGGAGTGGGTGAGGGTGACGCGGGGCTGAAGATCAAATTCGGTTGCGAGATGTTTCTGACGGGGAGAGGGGGATTTTTCGCTCATCACTGTAAAAACAAATATCTCAGTCAGTCCGAGGGCGAGTGGCTTATGGCGATGTTCCTGGCGTGGCGCGAGGAGGGGGATGGCCGGTATCGCTGGGAGCGCGCAAACCGCGATGAAATTAGTCCGCTCGACCTTGTTTTATTTTTACCGGGGATTTTCCGGTATCTGAGTGTGGATGGGGGGAGGGTGGTGGTCGAAAAAGTGAAATTCCTCTACCGCGGCAATATCCTGGGAGCGGAATTTAACCTTAATTTGATAGAAGGGGGGGATGAATAATGCCGAAGAAAACTATTTTCATCCATCTGCCGAAGTTATCGGTGAGCGGACGCGGCAAGATTACGGTGGGAGAATGCGGGGCCTGCGCGAGCAACGGGATGCTGGGTTGGCTGGAGGTTGATTTGGGACCGATCTGTCGGGATTGCGCGCAGGTCATCATTCAGTCCGATCTGGAAAGATTTTTCCCAGGGTCGACACCGAGGAAGGGAGGGTCGAAGTCATGAGATCTGAAAAAGTCATTATGGTGGATCCCAAGTTGGTCCATTGCTCTGCCTGGAATACGAGGCAGCCTCAGGAGAGTGATCCGGAGGTGATCTCGCTGGCGGCGTCTCTGGACGGGACGGGCCAGATTACGCCTGCGGTAGGGCGGCCGCATCCGGAGAAGCCCGGGGAGTATGAGCTGTCGGCGGGCGCTCGGCGCAGGGTGGCGTGCCTGGTGGCAGGTCGCGAGCTGGAGTTGATCGTGCGTGAGATGACGGACGGGGAGCTGAAAGATCAGATCTTGGTGGATAATTTCCAGCGGGAGGATCCGGATCCTGTGGGGGAGGCGATGTTGATCAAGGATCGTCTCCTGAGCGGACTGACGATTGAGAAGATCGCGGCGACTTACGGGGTGACTGAGCAGCGCATCCGGCGACGGATGGGGCTGATCGAGTTGTCTCCTGAGTGGGGTAAATTGGAGGAGAAACCGCCGTGGTCGGTGGGGGCTCTGGAGCTGCTGGCGGCTCTGCCTAAGGCTAAGCAGGAAGAGGTGATCGAGGAGCAGGCTCATTCTTGGGGGGATTTTGATTTTTCTCAAGTGGTGGGCGCTGACTCAATGCAAAGGGCGTTGAGGAGCTATTTCGGAGACTTCCCGGCGGATGCCGCGTTCTTGGAGGATCCTGCGACATTTCGCCCGGGTTGCGGTCCAGGGTGTGCGATGTCCTCGGAGTGCGACCTATTCGAGGGGCAGACGGGCGGCGAGGGGGCGAAGTGCCTGGATCGGGATTGTTACGAGGAGAGGAAGCAGCTGTGGCGCGCGAATCTCATCGCGAAGATCATTGATGGAAAAGAGAAGGTGATCTTTTTTTTCACGAAGTGGAGACACTTCGTACCAATAAAGGTGGGGGCGATTACGGTAAAGCCAGTAATACATTGGACCTTCTCAGAAAATTGGAAGATCGTGAGACGAAAGTCGCTGAAAAATGAGACGGATCGCTGGGGAGTCAATCTGAGCGATTCTGAGTCTCCGAAGCTTGTCGTACTAGAAGCGATTGAAAAGCCTGCGGGATCAGCAGGATCAGTAGATTCGGGGACAAAGGAGGCGATGAGTCGGGAGGAGAAGCTGCAAGCGAAGAGATGGAAGTTGGTTCATGCGGAGCTGCTCGAGGCGCTTAAAGAGGCGAAATGCCCTTTTGAAAATCTTGAGATTTTCTTTCAGTTCCTCGTGGTTTTCGGCTCGTCTCAGGGGGTTCGCTGGGCGCGAAATGCGGCGGCGGAAAAGCAGGCTTGGGAAGTGGCCTCGAGGAATACCTATCCCGAGGTGGACCAGGAGTATGTCGAGGGATTTGGCGAGGGGACTTATACATGGAGAGAGGCGGCCTGGCTGCATCTAAAACCAATGCTGTGCCATCGACTGACGTTCGAGAAGCTGGATGATTTGAAAAACGGTTCTGTGGTGCGCCAGGAGATGAATCTGCTTGCGGAGTTGATCTCGTTTGATCTGAAGGCTGCGAAGCTGCAGGCGGATGACGATCTGAGGCCGCCTAAGAGTTGGGGGCCCGTCGATCTCAATACGCTCAAACCGCTACCGGTGCCAACGAAGGCTGCTAAGAAGAAAGGAGGAAAGAAGTCATGAGTGAGCCCGAGAAGAGATCCGCTGCGGAGAAAGCGGTGGCACATGTTTTTCAGACAATCAGAGAGGACCCTGAAAAGTTTTGGCTTTTAGGGCGGGGGACTCAGAGCTGGGAACTCCTCTCGGAGGTCTATGCTGAGCTGATCGGGGAGGATCCCGAGGCGGTGAAGCGGTGGGGCCCTGATGAGGAAAGGGTGAAGAGGTTCCGCGAGGAGAAGGATCGAAAGGCAAAGATTCTTGAAGCCGCTGAGGATGAGGATGAGGATGAGGACGATGATTTCGACTCGTGTGCTCCGGATATCATCGAAATAAGCGTCTATGATGACTGCTACTGCGCTGCTGATGCGGACGATCCGGGGGGGTATTTGAGATATATCTCCGGGCTGTCGGCGGAGGAGGAGGTGGGGGCATGAGAGATGAGATGAGTGATGAGGTTCGGGTTGGTGCGGCGCACCGTGGGGGGCATGAGGACTCGACTCATGGAGTCCAGGCCCTCCACGGGAGGTCCCCGCTGGAGCATCTGATGATGGCGGAGGAGGCGGGGCGTCTGGACCGGGACCAGGTGCGGGTGGAGGCGATGCGTTCATTTCTGCTCTATCTCTTCTGCGACCGGAGGCCGAAGAATCTCCGGTATGCGACGCGGCGATTGTATGCGGTGGCACGGAGCTATTATCCGCAGGTCCTGAAGGGGATCACGATGACGGAGATGCGCGAGGTCTTCCGGGTTGATGCGAGCGAGGAGGAGTTGCAGTGGAGCGAGCCGCTGCGGGCGGTGCTGGAGGGGGATAAGTTCGATGTTCGCGATGAGACGGTGGGGCGCTTGATGTTCTTTTACTTCGTGGAGGAGCGCGCGGCTGAGCCTTGGTTTGCGATGCGGCGGCTCTACTCGATGGCGAAGGCGTTCGCGCCGGAGCAGCTCGATGGCATGAGTCTCGATCAGATGGGGAGGACATTCGGGGAGAGCGGGGAGCGGTCCGCGCGGGCCCGGTGGAGTGCGCGGATCAAGGTGATCATTTGCGATAAACTCGCGAAGGAGGGTGCGGTGGCGCATCTCAAATATCAGAAATCACGATCAACGTGTTTTAAGTACGCGGATGCGCAAAAGGGGAATCAAAATAGAAAGAAAAAGTCATGAAACTAAAAATGAAAATTGTAATGCTGGGTGTGGCGGAATTAATCGAAAATTTCGATAATAGGGAGTTTGAGATGAAGGGTGAGGTCTGGGAAGATTTCGTCTCGAGTATCAAAACGCATGGTGTTTTACAACCTCTCTTGGTGCGGCCGGTCGATGATAAATTCGAGATCGTGGCTGGGGAGCGGCGGTGGGCGGGGGCGATTGCGGCGGGCGCGCAAAAGGTGCCATGCGTGGTCCAGAAGATGAGTGATGCGGAGGCGCTGGCGTTGATGATGGTGGAGAATTTACAGCGCGATGATATCGACCCGATGGAGGAGGCGCGAGGCGTCCGGCTCCTGATCGAGAAGGCGGGGCTGTCTGAGGAGGAGGTGAGTGGGCGGATCTGTAAGAGCGTGGCCTGGGTGGCGCTGAGGCAGGGATTGCTGGGGCTTTCCGAGGATGCCGTGGGGTATGTCAAGCGGCGGGAGGTGTCGCTGGGGGTTGTGCAGATGTTGCTGTTGTTGCCGGTGGATCGTCGGGAGGAGGGCTTTCAGATGGTGCTGCATCCGGCGTTCCAAGATGAGCCCCTGAATGCGCGGCAAGCGGAGCAGTTGCTCGAGGAGGAAATCATCGCTCCGGAGAGGGCGCGAAAGGAGTGGGAGGAGCGGGAAGGGGAGCTGAAGACGTTCTGGACGGTGAAGCTCCGTGAGATCGGGATGAAGAGTCTGGATCCCTTTATTTTGCAGATCGCGAAATGGGATGAGAAGAAGCCTAAGGCGGCGCAGTATGTCGATGATCTGATCTATAAGTCTGAGATGACGGTGGCCCAGCAAGTGACGGATTTTCGTTGGCTCCATCTGGCGCAACGTCACGGGCTGCCGGTAAGGGTATTCCCGGCGCGGATTACGCGAGCCCAAACGGGCTATGAAAAGCTGGAGAACTCGGTGGCGTTTGTGGATGCAACCCTGATTCTGGAGGGGGAGAAAGCGCTGGAGGGGCACACCGTAGGGAGTGCCTGGCTGCTGGCGGCCGCGAATGCGAAGCCGGGTGAAAAGGTGGATCCCGATGCGCGGGAAGATGCGGCCGAGCTGGAGACCGAGGAAGTGCGAGACTCGCGCGAGGTAGTCTCACGAGATGCGGGTATGAGCGGGTGGATCGATATGGGGAAGGTTAGTCGAGTGATTGACCACTTGGATTACCTACTCGATGAAGATGACAATGAGACAGTCTCCCCGCCCGAAGGATGGCCCGTGGAATGGGATGAGGAGGGGTTTAATAGTCTGTTCTCGATCGCGGTAGCGCTGAAATGGGTGCGCGCGCTGAATGGCCCTAAAGAGGAGTCTGGAGAGGAGGAGGGATCAGCCGATGACGGTCTACGATAGAGCGCGGGCCTATGTGGCTCAGATGGATGCTGCGGTGTCTGGGGCGGGAGGTCACGATGTGACGTTTCGGGTGGCATGTGTCCTGGTGGAGGGGTTTTCTCTCTCGGGGGGGGATGCGCTGGAGATCATGCGGGAGTATAATTCGCGGTGCGATCCGGCGTGGTCGGATCGGGAGCTGGAGCATAAGGTGCGAAGTGCGGAGGGGAAGATTTCGGAGCCAGGGCATTTGCTGAAGGGGACGTCGCTACAGCATGATGCGAGTCGGGGGCCGGTGAGGCCGAGGGCGGCGGCGATGGATCCGAGGCCATCGCCTAAGAAGCGGCCGGATTTTTCGGTTAAGTCACTGCGGGGATATGTGATGGGGATGCTAACAACACCGGAGCAGTTCTTTCTGGATCGGAGTCCGGTGGAGGTGCCGGCTGAGGTGGATCAGGGGTGGGGGACGGCGGAGTTGTTTTTGCAAACGGTGTATCGGACGGGGGAGCGGGTGTTGATTTTTAAGAATGAGATGACTCAGGGGCAGTATTTGTATGAGGTGGGTCGGGGGCTTTACGAGCTGGCGAAGGAGCCGGGTGAGAAGGCTAAGCGGGCGGTGTTGCCGCCGGTGGCGGGCCCTTGTGGGGTGTGGTTTTTGGCGCAGCCGGTGGAGGGTGTTTGGAAGAAGGGGGAGAAGAAACTGACGAGGCGGTCGGGGAATTGCGTGACCGATTGGCGTTGGTTCGTCCTGGAGAGTGATGAGGCGGATGAGGGCGATTGGCTGAAGTTTCTTTCGAAGGTGCCGTTGCCAATCGCGGCGATCTATACGTCAGGAGGCAGGAGCTACCATGCGCTGATTGATATCGGAGCGAAGAGCAAGGCGGAGTGGGATGTGCTGAGAGATGAGATTTTTTATAAGCTGCTGTGCCCTCTGGGGGGAGACGGCGCGGCGATGTCGGCGGTACGATTAACGAGGCTACCGGGGATGTGGAGAAAGGGGAAACGAGACAAGGAAGGGAAGATGAAATGGTATCCGAAGGCCAAGTTGCAGAAATTGATCTATTTGAATCCACGGCCGACTTGGGAGTCGATCAGGTTAAAGGAGGTGGTGAATGGGTGAAATAAAGGTCTCCTCCGAGATTCTCGAGGCGTTGGCGCCGATGGCGATGGAGCTGGGGCTGGAACTCCCTGGGATGGGGCGGCTGGTCCCCAAAGTGAACATCGATCAGTCGGTTCGGGAGATCGCCCTCCAGTTGGGGGCGTTGCTGAAACGGCTGGATATTTTCCGCCTGGGTCAGGGGCGGGAGGTGGTGACTGTGCAGGATGGAAGATTGATCCCGATGGATGCTCTGCGCTTCCGGACGTGGGTGCAGAAACATGTGACGACGTTTAAGTTGACGAGGGATTTTACAATCGAGGCCACGTTGCCGATTGAAGCGGCCGCGACGGTTTTAAAGAGTGATGATTTTTTGGACCTGATTCCGCCGCTGAATGGGATCGCGCCGGTGAGGCTGCCGGTGATGCGCGAGGAGAGGGTCGATCTCCTGAAGCCTGGATATGATGAGGTGACGGGGGTGTTTTGCGAGGACGGGGTGGAGTATCGGACAGACATGGAGCTGGGGGAGGCGTTGTTGGTTTTTGAGAGGCTGTTGAAGGATTTTGATTTCCCGGATGGGAAGTGGGATAAGAGCCGGAGTGGCGCGATTCAGTTTTGCGCGATCGTGGGGAGCTATTGTCGATGGATGTTCGAGCCTGGGACAATACGGCCGCAGTTTGTTTATTCTGCGAACCAGCCTGGCTCGGGTAAGTCGCTACTGGTCGCGATGGCGCTGTCGGCGGTGGAGGGCATCGGGGCCGCGACGGACTTCCCGCTGAGTTCACGCGGCGCGATTGATGAGGGGAAGATCTCGGAGATCTTGGCGATGACCGCTCGGAATCGGGAAGCGTCTCTCTGGTTTGATGACTCTCCGCCCTGGATTAAATCTAACTCGCTGAATAAATTCGTGACGGCCGCGAGGCAGAAAGGGCGGACTTTGGGCAAGTCAACAGGCTACGATGAGGAGGCCGTGACTCAGGTCTACATTACGGGGAACATGATCGAGGTCACGACGGACTTGATGCGCCGGAGTCTGATCTGCGAGCTGTTCGTGGCGGGGGATGCGGCGGATAAGGAGCCGGAAGAGATTCTGACGGCGAAAATCCTGTCACGGACTGATCGACGGGCGGAGTTGCTCGGGGCCTGCTGGGCTGTGGTGCGCGAGTGGGACATTCAGGAGAGGCCCACCTTCGCCGGTGGGCCGGCGGGATTTGAGGACTGGATGAAGGTGATGATCGGTATCTCTACTGTGGCTGGGCTGAGCGACCCGGGTGAGAAGCCGGATCTGCCAATGTCTGGTGATGTGACCGAGATGGAATTTAGAGAGCTGTTCATCGCTCTCGCTGATGATTTTGAGGACGATGCCGACGCTTCCGAACGGGATGTCACTCCGGATCAGGTCATCGAGCAGGCTCGAATTATGCAGATCCTGAGCGATCTGGTCGGGTTCTCTGGCGATAACTTGCCTGACGCTAAGAGCAAGCGGCGGCTCGGGACCCAGATGAAGAAGTATCGTGGGCGTCAATTCCGCGACAGCAAGGGTCGACTGTTCGAGTTTGGCCAGCGGAAGCAGCGCACCGGGTCAGTTTACCCGTTGTCGTTTCTCTAAGACTGCCGACCGGTGCGGACTCTACTTCGCCCTCGGAGAGGGCGCGCCGATTTTCGCACGTCCCGCACCCCGCACCCCGTGTTAAGTCGCCAAGCTAGTTGCCACACTTTCCGCAAAACCGGCCGTCTTGTGGTAAGCAGAGAGCAGAAGAGGCGGAAGAATCCTGACTTAGAAGGGAGAATCTATCGAGCACCCCCGTGGTGTGGTAACTTGCTTGCCACTGGGGCGGGGAGGTTGCCACGCTCGAAGCATTGAAAATGCTTGTTTTGTGGTAAGAGTGGTAAGTGTGGTAACTTTTACAGGGTCATAGCATTAAGACATTCTTCCAGGAGCAGTGCCAATCTGGGGGGTCGGTTGCCACAAAGTGTCAGAGGG
>Ga0222631_1000207_pt1 | contig 18217 bp, 18 predicted proteins | sample AntAcemetagenom5_FD_179826 | JGI IMG/M metagenome (GOLD analysis project Ga0222631, IMG submission 179826) | Saline water microbial communities from Ace Lake, Antarctica - #5 | ecosystem: Environmental > Aquatic > Non-marine Saline and Alkaline > Saline | place: Antarctica: Ace Lake | collected... | reverse complement strand
ATTGTATTCAAACCAAAACGGTTGAACGACGACTTCAAGACGGCCATCGAGAACCTAGACCAACTCCGTGCTTTATGCAATGAAGAAATCATTGTATTCAAGACTGGAATCCTTCCGTAAGAAAAAAAAAACGACAAAAACCTACCGTTGAAAATAGAAATAACTAACTTTTTTTTTATGGAAGATTAGGAGAATGCTTACGTGTTGCATGGACACTTTTATGAAATCTCACTTTTTTTGTAGAATGCTCATTTTGTTTTTTAAGAACCATTATAAAAATGACTTCATTGAGCGGATTGAAAAATAGAATGGTATCTTGAAAGGTAATATCGCGTAAAGGTGAAATGACCTCTAACTTTGCCTCGTACGGTTCCAAGTCCAATATTTGTTGAGGAGTAATGGTATAGTTATACTTTATCACTTCAAATACTTGATAGATTTCTTTCTCGTGATGACGGTTATCGCGAATATATTTGGACACATCCTTTTTATTTAAACGTGCATCCTGTAAAGTAACTGTAGTGCGATTGGTATGTATAATATTACCGTGTTGAATATAAAAAAAAGTAAGGGTTATCTGTTGTACACGTTGTTTATAGTATATATCCATAGAATGCTCCATTGCATTCACTTCGTCTAACCATTGAGTATCTAATTCTTCCATACAGGTTCTATAGAACCTATTCTTTCTATATTTACCGTATTATTCCTCTTCTTCTGTGTCTTCTTCCGTTTCTTCCTCTGAACATTCACTATATTCCTCTTGATTAAAGGTTTGTTCATACTTCACTTGATAGACGTGAATGTATCGGTCATGAGCCGGGTCATCTAGAATACGTGGTTGTACGTCTTCACGTATCAAACGGTTCCAAAGACCATGCATACGATTTTCTTCCATGTGACGTCCAACTTCGGATTGAAATACTGTAGTCACCGGTGTGTCCATAGTCTTTGTTTCTACTACAGGAGTCGTTTCTATTTGAACGGTCTTAGCAAAGGAACCTATACAAATCGGTTGGGTTAATTTGGACGCGTTACCGGATAAGGCCGGAAAACTTTCATCGTCCATTATCAATTTCTTTGGTGCCGTTGGGACAGTCTTTCGCCGATTGGGAGGAATGTAGGAACTTTTGGATTTTTGGTTACGCATTAGATTAGAGGACATGATGGCATTTGTGGTTTGATCTGTTTCAACAAAATACAATTCAATTTTCTACAAAATTGAACAAGTGTTCTACGCTACACATTTTACTATTCTATGCATTTACAAAGTATATGTATTCCTAGACTATCTGCTTCCATTTCAACGTCCTATATCATACGTGTGTTTGAACGTATTACAGGGATTGGAAGTATAGAACGTATCGATAGAAATTATAAACATTGTCACGTAGAATATCATAAAGTATTCGTGCATTTTACAGAAAAATGTATACATAGTGAAACCACCCTTAAATTAATGCATATGCTTATCAACAACGAGACCATTTATATTGTCTATATGGATCCTTGGTTTTGGAAATGTTATGCAAGTAAATTCACAAAATCATATTCTGAAAAACTCGTATAAATATGTAACTCTACACTATACCATGTCGTGTGCTACATATAAACCAGTTGACATTCCAATGGATTACAATACATGTATTCGTATGATATTTTTTCTTGTACAACACATTGAAACCTTAAAATTAGAAGGCCGTGGCGTGCTATCCATTCATATCTCCGAGGTTTTAGAAAATGTAGACGGAGACTTTATTCTAAACCCAAAAGAAGATTATTTAAAATGTGATTCGGATGGTTATTTGTTTCTGGATAGACCGTTCACGTTTGAGGATACATACATGGCTCCCGAATTAAAGACCATTACACAACTTCCCGCTAAACTATATTATACGTGTGCCTTGTATAGTCTGAAATCTTTGGCCTTATCTGTATTACAACAAAGCAATCTTTCATCTCTTTATTCCACAAAACTATATTATGTATTGGAACGAACCTCGGTAAGCAAGGCGGAGGATAGATTATTTTTATTTGTATAATCACAATATAAACAGAATTTGGTTAAGACTATTAATGTGCGGTATATTCGCATATATCCAAGATACCATCTTCGTCCCGGATAACGAAGACCTTATGAACGGTTCTGAACACGAAGACTTTATACGTGTTAGTCAAGAAGGTTCTAACCGTGGTCCTGAATCTAGTTCATATATAACCTTGGATAATAACGTATATTTTGGATTTCATCGTTTAGCCATCCAAGGAATAGACGATGTGTCTAATCAACCCATGACGCATAAACATTTAACCTTGATTTGTAACGGAGAGATATACAACCATAAGGTACTCTCCCAGCATTATACCATGAATACGAACAGTGACTGTGAAGTGATTTTACATTTATATGAACAATATGGTGTAGACTCGTTTCGTTTGTTGGATGGGGAATTTGCATTTATCTTATACGATAGTTTAAAACAAGAAGTGATTGTGGTGAGAGACCCCTATGGAGTGCGTCCTTTGTATCAAGGAGAGACGGTCAAGGGAGGTGGATGGATGTTTTCATCCGTGTTAAAAGGTATGATGTCTAACCTAGTGATGAAATCTACCTTGCAACAAGTGAACCCAGGAACCTATACCGTGTACCGATACAAGAATAATGGGTTTCATAAAGAATTATCTTATGCGTATCATTGTATTCGGGATGTGGTTCAATTGTATCTTACCAAAGAAGAATATATGTCTTGTGCGTATACTCTTTTGGAACGCGCTGTAATTAAAAGGATTTCTTCCAGCGACCGTCCAGTGTGTTGTTTGTTGTCGGGAGGTTTAGACAGCAGTATCGTGTGCGCCATTGCAACTAAATATTCTCGTAGTCACGGTAAACCAATGCATACGTTTAGTATTGGGATGGAAGGGTCCGTGGATTTATACCATGCTTCCTTGGTTGCAAAGCACCTGGATAGCATTCATCATGAAGTTGTATGTACAGAAAAGGAATTTTTATATGCTTTACCCAAGGTTATCATGGAGGTGGAAAGTTATGATACAACCACCATCCGCGCCAGTGTAGGTAACTGGTTGATTGGAGAGCATATCAAACGCAATACCGATTTTAAAGTGGTATTGAATGGAGATGGAGCAGACGAATTGATGGGTGGTTATTTGTATTTTAATCATGCTCCGTCTGAATCCGCCTTTCAAGAAGAATGTTACCGTTTGTTAGAACACATTCATTATTTTGATGTACTACGAAGCGACCGTTGCATTGCAAGTCATGGTTTAGAACCACGCACGCCTTATTTAGATAAGGATTTTACACAATTTTATTTATCTATCCCGATAGAGTATCGTAAAACGGATTCCGAAAAAGAATTTATGCGTGAAACGATGGAACGATTCCATCCAGATTTGTTACCTTCCAAAGTATTATGGAGACGTAAAGAGGCATTTAGTGATGGAGTCAGTGGTGTCAAACCATGGTATGAAATCATTCAATCTGGACTGACCCATTATGTGCCAAATACGACCGAACGTCTCACGCATGAACAAGCTTACTACAAGGATACGTTTATGCGTACATACCCAGATTGCGTGCATTTGATACCATTTTATTGGATGCCACGGTTCGTGTTTAGCAGTGACCCGAGTGCAAAACTGCTTGGAAACAAGCGACATATCGTGAGCACTTATTTCAATGTATGGAAACATTACCTAATAGGATTGGGTTATGATATCATTGACAAAATGAATCCCAAGCGTTTTACTATGTTCCAAAAAGTGTATAATACAGTGACTTAAATTATTATATCCATATAATTTATGAAATTAGTATTTACTTCTAGAACGTCTCCTTTGACCGTTCCTGTAAAAACATTTATTCCTGTACAAAAATCCATTCCAATAGGTCATCTTAGACGTTCTGTCGTTGGAACCATCCATTCTATCTCTACTAGTAAATCTTCCTCCTGTGGTTCTTGTGGAAGAAAATAAAGATATATAGTATGTTCCGCGTGTGCATATTTATACTATGCATCGTTCTTATATTATATATTCATCCACCTGTAACCGAACCCATGTCTATGAGGTCCACCGATTTCAATCAACACCTTAACGACCACGGTTATTATATAGATACAAACGCCATGAGTATTTATGATAAGCATGATACTCTAATTAAACATTATCCTACCCTTTCGTTCAATTCAAACGAGTCAAGTCGTATCGCTATAAATAAACCCTTGACCAACACAATTTTATTAGACCATAACATTCCGACTCCTACCCATGATATCATTACAACTCAAAATAAGAATAGGTTTAAACATGCCAAATCTTATTTTCCGTGCGTGTTAAAACCCGTGGATGGTCAGCAGGGTAAAGACGTGTATACACATATAGACACTCAAAGACAATTTGATACCATATTAAATCAAATGTTTAAAACGTACGACGCCATCATGTTAGAAAATTTAGTAGAGGGTAATAATTATAGAATATTTATATTCAACGATACCATCCTGGATGTCATTGAACGAGAGACCCCCTATGTGATAGGCAATGGTACTTCTACTTTACAAGAATTAATACGCCATAAAAACAATGAATTAGTATCCAATAAACGATATCCAGTTAAAACCATGGACCTATCCTGTTTACAACGACAAGGATATACCTTATCGTCCATCGTAAGTCCGAATGAAAAAGTATTCATAACCAATACAATCAATTATCATAACGGAGCCAACCCTAAACGAATACCCGTGCATACCGTTGACCGAGATAACAAAGATATGTTTCTAAAAGCACATAGATTACTTGGATTAGAATGCAGTGGTATAGATTACATGAGTCCAGATATCACCCTTCCATATTATAAAAACAAAGGACATATCATAGAAATCAATAGTAAACCAGATACTGAAATACACATGAAGGCAGAGAATCGTCCAAATGTATTCTTTCAAACCTTGATACAAACGTTTTGAATATAAAATTGATATATATATTATCAATACATCTATGTTTAATATACAATGACTTCCTTCGTTCCAATCACCGACCGTGAGGAAGAATTTACCCGATTCAAAACAAACATTGAACTCGTGTGGTTATATCTGATGATAGGAGGTCTATTCGGTTGGATATACCAAAGTATTTGATTAAGCTTCTTACATTTTTTTTAGATTTAGACGTGTTCGTCTATAACGTATAAAATTGAGTTCTAATACGTGTTTATAATGTTTAAAAATAGTATGAATATATATACAAGATTACCGAACGAGTTACAAACAATGATTAAATATTATGCATTATGCAGTCCTCATAAACAATCCTTAGCACTTGAACACATATGTTCTTGTATAGACGTAGAGGAAGGAAAAGAAGTCATAACGTGTAACAATCGTTTAAAGGATAGAGTAACTAGTTTCGGTGTATGGGAACACGCTTATTTTGAAGCAGATGAAACCAAGGGTATCATGCGAGGTTGGAGTCGTAGGTTGCTATGGTATTACTATAATAGATTGAGTAATACAGAGTTAATTGATTTTATAAATTCAAATTTATCTAAACCCAAAACGGAAGGTATATGTAGGATTGCTTTTGACAAAACGTATAACCGTTTAGATACATATGAATTGAATGCGTTGAGAGATTACATATATCATTTCGTTTAAAACATCTAATGCGTTGAACGCCGTTTGAAACGCAAGAGGGATACGCCAGGTTGCCATTACGCGTAGGGTGTAACCGTAAATAAATACGGCATTACAACAAATACAACCGCCGAATGAGAACCGTTCGCATACAACCGTATATTCTAGAGTATGCGCTAACGAGATACCGGTAGGATAACGAGATACCGGTAGGATAACGAGATACAAGGAAATCATTTTTTTTGATGTGAAATTCATTTCAATAAGAGTTTCTAAAAAATTGAAATACTTTTTTAGAAATAAGAATATGTTATCCGTACAATCGTACAAAGCAAATGAACTCTACCAACGAAACCTTCAATATGAAGCTGTCGCTCTTCATTCCTCGACTGGATACTCGTTCCTTGCCCGTGTGCAAGGAAGACGAGACGGACCAAGACTACGAAACCCGCATGAAAACGTTCATCGCGGAACTCTTTCACACCAACAACATCGGCAGCGTGGACCGGGTGGACCTGATTACCAAGTTGACGCCGGAAGGATATCCGTTTTACATTGCGTTCATCCACTTCGTCGAATGGTACAACCATTTTCAAGCCAAAGGATTACAAAAAGCCGTCTTCAACCCGAACCAGAAAGCCAAGATGTACGTCAGCCCAAGGAATTATTGGATTCTCTGCGAAAACAAGAAACCGCTGACGGAATCAGAAGTAGAGATGAAGGCAATCATCTACAAACAAGAAAAAGAATTAGAGACGTTGAAAAAAGAGCTGGAAGCGATGAAAAAATACGAACAAGATTCACCTGAAGCAAAGAGATATGCATCTTATATGCAAGAGCAATGTGAAAGCGCAGCACGCCAACTGTTTGAAACTCCAATGCAATCGCCAGTAGAGCTGGAACGTCCGCCTCCACTTGAGCGTTCCGAAAATGGAGATGCGTCTTGGTCACCGCTTACACGAAGCATGACGGAAGAGGCGGAAGATACACCACCGCTTACACGAAGCATGACGGAAGAAGGTTGGGGTCAATCGTGTAATGGGACTTGGATTCCGCTTCCGGAGCCACCGTTTCGTCCTATTACGTCGTGGAGTGAAATGGCGGAAGAGGAAGATATTCCCCCACCCCCCCCCGATTGCGCACAGACGCGTTCGTATTATGGAGAGGCGGGTGAATTAGGCGCACACCGAGCGCCTCCCAAGCGTCTTACACGATGCATTACTGAAATGGCGGAAGAAGAAGACATGCCACCACAGCCACAGCCTCTTACACGAAGCATTACTGAAATGGCGGAAGAAGAAGACATGCCACCACAGCCACAACCTCTTACACGAAGCTATAATCGTTGAAAAAAACATAAAAACATATAATCGTTGAAAAAAACATAAAAAACATATAATCGTTGAAAAAAACATAAAAAACATATAATCGTTGAAAAAAACATAAAAAACATATAATCGTTGAAAAAAACATAAAAAACACGTTTTTTTCTCTCATAACGTTGTATCGTTACATTTTGTATGAAAAATAGGATTACAATCTAAGAATCCTTTGTATACCATGTTTCATGGAGGGATACAAAATAACATATGTATTATATATATGAAACAAACGATGTGGGTAAAACTATTGATTAATTTTTTATTAGGTGGAACGATAGTAGCCTCTGTAAGTTACATTGCAACCTTTATGAACCCTGTATTAGCTTCTATATGGTGGTCGTTTCCGTTGTCCATTATACCAAGTATGTATTTTATGAAACAAAATGGTAAATCCAATCAATATATATCTAAATTTTTACTCAGTACAACCTTTGCATTAATTTTATTAGTACTATGTACGTTTTTAATCAGTTATTATTTAAAAGACTCTAGTAATAGTGACGGTATAGTCCCGTCCATTGCAAAAGCAACAGTATGGTGGGCGGTATGTTCAGTTATCTTTTATATCCTTATTATAAACAGTCCTTATAAACAGTCCTTTATGTGAATAAGTATTTGAATATTGGACACAAAAAAAAATGCTCCTGAACGGGATTGAACCGCTGACCATCGGTTAATAAGACCGGTGCTCTGACCACTGAGCTACAGGAGCCTATGCCTGATGTGGGGTTCGAACCCACGCGTGCGAACACAGCAGATCTTAAGTCTGCCCCCTTAGACCACTCGGGCAACCAGGCTATATATACTACTAGGAGTATGTCTTTATGTAGGTTTATATATATAATTTGTATGGTTAATCTTGAATAGGTAACAATGTATTGTTTCTGTAATAAATATTATAATAAACCGTAAAATTATTCTCATTCCTTTCAGTAGAAAGAAATGATATATAGGAGGGTTCTACATGAATAGGAGAATCATGTATGAATATATCCGCGGGCATGTCCACTGGCATGTCCAATATAAGAGGAGGCATTTCTTCTTCTACTTGTTCCGTTGTATGGGTGACGGGCTTCAAGTTATATCTACATAGTGGACATAAGGAACTGTGTTCTTTCAACCACGTCCGTATCGCCTCTGTATTGAATACGTGATTACAAGGTAAGACTGTAACGGGTTCATTGAGTTCAAACGGTGCCTGCAAGATAGGGCATAGGGTTGTACTATGACATTGGGGGTCATAGGGTTGTTCAAGCAATAAATGTTCTTCAAGCAATAAATGTTCTTCTTGTTCTGTGAGAACCTCGTTTCTAAACGTTGTGTTATCAAAACTATCGGTCAAAACGTCTTCCATGTTTTGTTGTTCCATGGCACGTAAATACGTGATTAGGTCAATGGTAGTTTGAAGATGGGTCATATTCTATAAGAGAGAATAGTTATAGGTTTATTTCATTTTTATATAATATAACAATGGTGTCATTGTGCAACGGAATATAAACTATTCATGGTAACCCGTTTTGTATCTTGTACGGTATGTATGTAACCATCCATGGAAGACCCCGAGTTTCCAACAAAAGGAGACATATGAAAATGAAAGACAGACACTGGTTTGGTTTGACCTATACGGTGACATCGTGCGACGGATTGTTCTTCTACGGCGGGGTTCCAATGTGGAGATACGAAATAAATTTCATTGAACCGTTGTAAATTTAGACCTTCACAACCCGTTTGAATATGTAATATCAGCACGTCAATGTCGCTAGATTGTAGTATTCGTCTTCGTTCTGAATTAGAGGTTCGTCCATCCAACAACGCAACTCGTAAGTTGAAATGTTCTAGTTGTATCCTTATCCAAGACATTTCTTGAATGTATTGACAAAAGACTAATTTGGAGTTACCATTATATTGTCTCTCAAACAATAGTGCAATGACTTTATTCAACTTACTTTTATAAGGAGTAATGTCCGGTTGGATTAAATCCATTGCGATACAACACTTACGCGCCCAATGAATATAAACAAAGGGGTGAAACCCGTCATACTTCTCGTGTTTCAATACATGGCTATAGGATACATTGAGACATTTCAATGGACTATGTAGGTCTTGTGATATTTTCTCTTCTAATTCGGTTTCCCAATCTACCCTTACATAAATTTGTGTCAATTCGGGTAAATGGATACCTACGTCTTGTTTGGTTCTCCTCAAGACGAATTGTTGAACAATGTCCTCTTTGTGTTGGCAAGCATAGAGAGAAGAGATTCCCAATAGTTCACATAGACCATAAAAATCAGTAAGTTTGTTTTGAATAGGGGTTCCTGTGATTAACCATGTATGCGTCGCACGCAGACGACAAGCCTGTTTATGTAAACGTGTAGTTCTATTTCTTAAATGATGTGCTTCATCAAAGACAATACGGTTCCATTGGAGTTGATGCAAGAAAGAGTTTGGTTTGGATATCATCCCATAAGTTGTAAAGACCAAAGGTGCTTGATATAGTGTTTCTAATGTAATATGTTTTACGTTAGAACCATGATAGAGCAATGGTGTATGTCCCAAAGTCTTTATACATATAGATTCCCATTGTTCCAGCAATGCACGTGGAAGAACGACCAAAGTGTGTAATTTAAAATTCTCCAAAAGGACACCAATCATTTGTATGGTTTTACCTAATCCCATTTCATCCGCCAATATGCCAGAACGTATCGTTCGGTCGTTGATTACAACCCCAGACGTCTCTCTATGGCACATCCATTTCACTCCTTCGGTTTGATGCATGGACACGTCCATGTTGTTTCGTTTTAGGTAATTAGAAAACCTTTCCATCGTTCATTTGTATTTCTAATAAGTATTTAAGAAATGAATTTCAATTTTATAATAAGTAATTGAATAACCAATAAGTAAAAGATAGATATTCACTTTAGAATCATTTCTCGAGTAACCACTTTTCTAATTCTATATATCAAAAGTAATTGAATAACCAATAAGTAAAAGATAGATATTCACTTTAGAATCATTTCTCGAGTAACCACTTTTCTAATTCTATATATCAAAAGTAATTCAACCATAGTATTACTATCGTATATATTTGAGAAATCAAATTTATAAAAAAATAAAAAATTGCTTTTTTTTGTTTTTATGTTTTTATACTTTTTATACTTTTTTATGCCTTTTTATGCCTTTTTATGCCTTTTTATGCCTTTTTATGCCTTTTTATGCCTTTTTATGCCTTTTTATTGCTTTTTGTGTTTTGTAATGCTTTTATGCTTTTGTAATGCTTCAGTCAAGTTCGTCTACGATTCGGTGAGCGGTCCTCACGTAGTACTCGGGAAACAGCACGGCGTGATAAGAATTATACCAATAGTTTTCAAACCAGTTTTCTACGCAATCGTATCCATCCTCCAGAATGTCCATTTCAATCTCACTTACCCATTTAGAGGCATAATAGGATGGAACTACAGACCAGTAGGCATCTTCTTCTTCCATCAAGCGTGTATCTTGAAGGTCGTATGGAGTTTCGTCGTATTTCAAGGCACGCTCTCGTTGTACTGCCATATGCATGGCGCGCTTGTTTACCATAGAGGTCTCGTATTTCTGTCCACGCTTAAATAATAGTCCTTTGTTTTTCTTGAACTTGTTCACGACGGTCCGACGGGGCAAGGGTTCCAAATCGGTCATGGCCCAATGGTTCCAACGTTTATTCACGCGACGACGATAGAACTCGCGCGGGTCTTCCATCGCACATTTCTCGCTTGGGTCTTCCATAGGGCATTTCTCGCGAGGTTCGCCTAACAAGTCTGTCGTAGCGGACGCCTTGGATTGAAGGTATTTTTTTGTTTCACGTTTGAACGATTTTTGTCCGGCTGGTTTGAAGTTGCTGTTCGCCACGTGCGCGATAGTGCGGGTCATATTGGAGATCATATTGGTTGGTTGGTTGAATAACATATATATTTATGTGTATAAGTATTTCAATTTTTCAAGGAATACACTACAATCCTACTTCACATATAATTAACGAGATACCGGTAGGATAACGAGATACCGGTATCTTGTTTGAACCGTTCAAGTACTCGTGTAATGATATAGATCGTCTGGTTCTTCCAAGGCAAACCGTAGGACACTTTTTTTTTTCAACCAAGGTAATTCAATCGCAGATAAGAGAGATCCGTCTGGTGTTTTCACACGTAATTGAAAGATTCTAATGATTTGATTATAATCTTCTTCGGTTTGACACGATGCATACATGTCTCTCATTTTATTCGTGCGAAGAGTTCGTTGTCGTTCCTTATTTACTTTTATAAGGATTTGATTCGTGGGAAGAGTTCGTTGTCGTCGTACTTTTATAATCATTGTAGTCATTTTATGGTTTGGTAACGAAGTAGTCGTATTTCATTTTTATATACAAGGTCTTCTAAGATATTAATAAAATTGAACAAGAATATATTAGCATCTTCCGTACTACAATGACGCTTAAACCAACCGCTATCAGTTTATTTTCAGGAATGGGTGGAGACTCATTGGGTATCCAAGAAGCCGGATTTGAGATTATTGCGTTTAATGAGTTGGATGAAGCGGCCGTTAAATCACATCTAAACAATTTTCCACATTCTATCCTTATTCAAGACCCTACACAAAAAAAACCAAAGGACCGAAATAATATTCAAATTATTCCAGACGAAACATTCCTTCCTTATAAAGATAAGATTGATTTGGTATTTGCTGGACATCCTTGTCAAGGATTCTCCAATGGAGGAAAAAAATTACCAGATGACCCTCGCAACACTTTATTCAGGGAGTTTGCGCGTGTATGTCGTTTAGTTAAACCTAAATATATCATCGGAGAAAATGTAGATGGTTTACTCAACCGAAAAACCGCTACGGGTGAAAAATATATGGAGGTTATTGTGAAAGAGTTCAAGGATATAGGTTATAATGTAGTGTATCAAGTTTGTCATACGGTACAATACGGTATACCTCAACGTCGTAAACGATTAGTCTATGTTGGCCTCAGACATGATTTAAAACAAACCTATACATTCCCACAACCTTTGAATAATGGAAAAACGAATTTACCAAATCTTCAAAATATTATACAGTTTAATATGAAAGGAGCTATCAAAATTGAACCAGATGACTTTGATTTTACATCCATTCCAGAAGAATGTATTCTTACAGATTTAAATAATACTGAGACGGAACAGGACGTTCATCCCTATTTGCGATTAAAAACCAAAACTAGGAATCAAGAATACAACGGAAAAATTCACACAAATATGCTTTCATTCTCAAAACGTGATTCGCCTATTCATTGTGAAATTATGGATATACGAAATCCTAGCAAAACTATAATCTGTTCCTATGATCATCAACCTAGATTATTTGTTCCTCTCCAAAATAAACATGGTTACTATATTAGATGTATCCTCCCAGATGAACTGAAACAAATTCAAGGGTTTCCAGCAGAGTTTAAACTATATGGTTCTACAAAAGATAAAATTAAACAAATTGGCAATGCCGTTCCTCCACCTCTCATTACACGAATCGTTCAAAATATACCCATGGTATAAAAACAATGACAACACAATTTTTTTTACTAATATTAGGTCTGGGATAATGCAAATTCTTTCTTTGATAAACTCTAGGAGGTTTATTTTTATTCACTCTTTCAAATCAATTTGTATCAACCTATCCGTGTATTAATAATAAAAAAAATATGGTTTTCACCAGTTTTTTTATATTTCAACGGATATATTTCAACGGATATATTTCAACGGATATATTTCAACGGATATATTTCAACGGATATATTTCAACGGATATATTTCAACGGATATATGGATATCTAAGATTCATACAAATCAATCTGTTTACCCGTCCAAACACCGATTTCATCTTGGCTATTGTAATCATAGACTACGTTCTTGTCATCGCGCAAGTAATCTTTTCCTTCAAATGTAAATTTCGTAACACTTACTTCTTCTTCTTCTTCTTCCGACAACTCTCCTTCTTCCAACTTTTTTTCAAGTACTTCTTCTGCCTTTTTCTTTGCTACACTTTCCGCAATTTGAGTTGCTTCTTGTAGTGCTTTTTCTTTTTCTTTCTCTCCAGGCATCTTTCCCTTTTTCGTGTCCTTCTTGTCTGCTTTCTTTTTCGTTTCTTCTACGGACAACTCTCCTTCTTCCAACGGTTGTTCTGCTTTTTTCTTTGCTTCCTTTTTCTTTGCTTCCTTTTCCTTCTTTTTCGTTTCTTCTTCGGACAACTCTCCTTCTTCCAACGGTTGTTCTGCTTTTTTCTTTGATTCCTTCTTGTCGGCTTCTTTCTTTGCTTCCTTTTCCTTCTTGTCTGCTTCTTTTTTCGCTTCCTTTTCCTTCTTGTCGGCTTCTTTCTTTGCTTCCTTTTCCTTCTTGTCGGCTTCTTTCTTTGCTTCCTTCTTGTCTGCTTCTTTTTTCTCGGGATCATTCTTTTTTACTTTTTTAGGGGTTTCATCTTGGTCCGAATCAGACACCGTTCCTTCACTTTCCTCTTGCAACTTCGCCTGTAACACCAAATTCGCAATCAGGTCATCTCCAACGCTTCCATTGCTCGTCATGGGTTTACTTTTCTTGGGACGTCCTCGTTGTTTGTCCAGGTCTTCCTTCATCAACTCTTTCTCTGGTATCGTCCATCCCATTTTAATTACTTCCTCTTTCACTTGTTCTTCGGTCACTGGAACTCCATCCAGTTTGATTTTTGACATGACCGTTACATAACGAACGGGTGATTTACCCGAGGGGTCCGTCCATCCGTCTTTATCCCGGTCGTGCATACTTCCGAACTTTGGCTTTCCAGTCGTTGCATCCATGGTTTTGGCACACGTCTTGCAGTACTCTTCTTGGCTTTCTGGTGTCTTGGTGCATTGCGTCATCAATCCGCTATTAAATTTTACAGCCTTACACCACGCTTCGCATGTCACTCCACAATACGGTAGCATAATCGTTGGGCCTTTTTTTTCGCTTTTCACGTGTTTTTTTTCATTGGGTTGTAGATGGTCCAAGTCCAACCTCTTGAGCGCGTCGTCCAGCGGGAAACCGTATATCTTGGACAATTCCGTCGTGACCTCCGTGACATACTCCTTCACCATTCCTACCAACGCCTTGGTCATCGTTGCGTTCAGGTTGAGGTTCATTTGCATGTTTGTAATTTGCGTTTGGGTAATGCTTTGCATTGTTGGTTTATTCTTATTCACTCTCTTCCATTTCAATTTTTTAATTTCTCACGCATTCTTTTCATTCACATTACGTTTTTTTTGTTATGCGAATACAACTTAAATAATAATCCATTGTATTCTTATGGATGAACATACAACACATATATATAACGACAAAAATAAGGATATTACATTGAGCGATGTTCAATGTATTCTTCGTTATTATGGTATTCAAGCATCACCGAATAATATAGAATTATACAAACGAGCATTCGTACATAGTTCCTATGTAAAATCCAATGTACATAGTTCCCAAAGTGCAGATGGTCCACTCCATTGTGTAAAGTTAAAATCTAAATCCAATGAACGATTAGAATTTATAGGTGATGGTGTATTAGAATTAATCATTAAGTATTATTTATATAGACGTTTTCCGAAAGAAGACGAAGGATTTATGACGGAAAAAAAAATTGCACTTGTAAAAAATGAACATATCGGTAAGTTGGCTTATCAAATGCGTTTACATGAATGGTTAATCATATCCAAGCATGCAGAAGAAAAAAATATACGTACTAATTTAAAAAAATTAGGATGTTTATTTGAAGCGTTTATAGGAGCTATATTCTTGGATTTTAATAAAATATCTATTCATGACCAAGAAGGATGGTTTCAACATACCTTTGTATGCGGTCCGGGGTTTCAAATGACTCAAATCTTCGTGGAAAATGTATTTGAAAAATACGTGGATTGGCAAACCCTGATACAAATTGATGATAATTATAAAAACATACTTCAGGTCAAGGTTCAAAAAATATTTAAAATAACGCCAGATTATATTGAATTATCTAGAGATATGAACGAAGGGTATAATATAGGGGTATACATATGTTTAGGACAATCTATACACAATATGAACCCTTTACTTGCAGAACCATTCGAGAAATATGGTTCATTTGAAGCTATACAAGAAACCTCCTTAAAACGTCCTGTATTTGTATTACTTGGAACCTATAAACATCAAGTCAAGAAAAAGGCCGAACAATTCGCGTGCAAACAAATCATTATAAATTTAGCTAATTAAGTATAAATAAAATATATGAATATACTAATTCATTATGTCCAGTTCTATTTTAGCTAAATTACAAGTTAAACATACTCCACTACCTCAAAAACAACAAGAAATACTTATTCGTCCATCGTTAAAACAAGATATACCTATACAAACTGTGATTTTAGATAAACGACAAGAGAATACTTCTTATCGGGATTCATTTTTTATGGATACACAATCTCAAGCTACTGAAGAAACGGTTCCAGAAGAAACGGTTCCAGAAGAAAAGGTTCCAGAAGAAACGGTTCCAGAAGAAACGGTTCCAGAAGAAAAGGTTCCAGAAGAAACGGTTCCAGAAGAAAAGGTTCCAGAAAAGATTAAAAAATCAAAAACAAAAAAATTAAAATTAAAACCAGTTATAGAAGAATCTTCTACGATAGAAACACCCTCCGACCTAAAAAAGAAACCAAAAAAATTAAAATTACTTATTGAAGAAGAGAAACCTGAAGAGAAACTGATTATTATTCGTAAAAGAAAATCTGCATTAAAAGAAACGCGTGTATTACCTACAGGTCTTGTAGACATTAGAGGCATACCGGTTGAAGAACGTATCCAGAAATCAAAACAAACCGTACTCATAAAAGCGTCTTCATATTATATGTCAAATCGTGAAATTTTTATAAATTTTATAAATTCTATTTTTACACCTTATAAGGAAGAATTAAAAAAAACAGATAAATCCACTTGTGAAACCATATCGGATACGGATAACTTATCCTTGATGACACATCAAAAAATTGTTAGGGATTATATTAATCTTTATACACCCTATCGTGGTTTACTATTATACCATGGATTAGGTTCAGGTAAAACATGTACATCCATTGCAATCGCAGAAGGTATGAAAGACCATAAAAAAATTATCGTAATGACTCCTGCTTCATTAAGACGTAATTATTATGAACAATTAAAAAAATGTGGAGACCCAATGTATAAGAAAAATCAATATTGGGAATTCATAACTGCAACGGATGAAAATATACATACATTATCTGTAACTTTAAACTTAAGTTTATCCTATATACAAAAAAACAACGGGGCTTGGTTTGTAAACATAAAGAATCCTTCTAATTATGAAACCTTAAATCGTTCTGAAAAAGAATCCTTGGATTTACAATTAGATGAAATGATACGTTATAAATATCAATTCATATCCTACAATGGTATGCGAAGAAGACATTTAAATGCCTTGATACATGGAGAGAATGGACCTCATAATCCATTTGATAATACTGTGGTGATTATTGATGAAGCTCATAATTTAGTTAGTCGTATTGTAAATAAATTGTCAAAAAAGATTGAAGATAGTGTATCCAAACATTTGTATCATTTATTAATGTCAGCAAGTAATGCTAAAATTATATTATTATCAGGAACTCCTATTATTAATTATCCGAATGAAATAGGTATAACGTTTAATATACTTCAAGGATATATCAAAACCTGGAAATTATCATTGACCTTTCAATCTCAAAATAAAATTGTAAAATCTACATTTGAGGAATTGTTTAAAAGCACTGTATTAGGTGGTAATGTTGTAGATTATATAGAATATAATTCAAGTAATACAACCTTATCCATTACACGAAATCCGTTTGGGTTTGTGAACAAAACCTCTAAAAGTGTGTATGAAGGTGTCCGATTAACAGATAGAGGTGATATTACAGATGAAGATTTCATTGGTCATATTACACGTCTATTACAAACCATACAAATTAAAGTTCGGAACGTTCAAGTAGATATGCATAAAGTTTTACCCGATCAGTTAGATGAGTTTAAAGATTTATTCATTGACCAAGAAAACAATCTTATAAATGCAAATCTGTTTAAACGACGCATTCTTGGGTCAAGTTCTTATTTTAGAAGCGTGCAAGAAAATTTAATGCCAAGATATACAAAAGGGTCTAATTTTTTTATAGTGGATGTGGAAATGAGTGATTTTCAATTTGGCCAATACGAAGAAGCCCGTGTAAATGAGAGAAAACTAGAGTTAAATAATTCCCGAAAACGAAAAAAAGGGTCCCAAAAGAACAATGTATTGGATGAATCTGTATCCACGTATCGTATCTTTTCTAGAGCATTTTGTAATTTTGTGTTTCCAAAACCTTATATTTTGAGACCAATGCCAGACCCCAAGGTTGGGGCAGAACCCGCGATGGATACTTTGGACGAAGACATTTTAGATAGTGACGTACAAGTAGATAACATTGATGGTAAACATGAGGCAGATGAACTTCTAGAAACCGTACAACCCATAACATCCTACGATTTACGTATAAAACAGTCTTTGGATACATTATCGGTTCGGAAAAATGAGTTTCTCACGAGAGATGCCTTAGAAATATATAGCCCTAAATTTGGTGTAATGTTAGATAACATTACAAGTACCGAACACGTTGGTCTTCATTTAGTATATAGTCAATTTAGAACATTGGAAGGTATAGGTGTGTTTAAATTAGTCCTTGAAGCCAATGGTTTTACAGAGTTTAAAATACATTCAACCTCGGATGGATGGAGATTAGACGTTCCTGTAAATGAACGAACCAAACCAATGTTTGTACTCTATACAGGAACGGAAACACCCGAATACAAAGAAATTGTTCGTAATGTATTTAACGGAGATTGGAAATATATTCCGCCAGCATTAGAAGCAGACGTATTAACCATTTCAAAAAATAATATTTATGGTGAAGTTATAAAAGTATTTATGATTACTGCTTCTGGTGCAGAAGGTATCAATTTGAAGAATACAAGATATGTACACATTACGGAACCCTATTGGCATCCGGTTCGTATAGAACAGGTTGTTGGTAGAGCAAGACGTATATGCAGTCACCAAGACTTGCCCGAAGAACTGAGAACCGTAGATGTATTTCTGTAT
>Ga0222631_1000204_pt1 | contig 18447 bp, 14 predicted proteins | sample AntAcemetagenom5_FD_179826 | JGI IMG/M metagenome (GOLD analysis project Ga0222631, IMG submission 179826) | Saline water microbial communities from Ace Lake, Antarctica - #5 | ecosystem: Environmental > Aquatic > Non-marine Saline and Alkaline > Saline | place: Antarctica: Ace Lake | collected... | reverse complement strand
ACAGTACAAAGGTGTTTCCACACTGGGCATACACCGGACAAGTTACAACCAAAATACACAAGCATGTTTTCTACACAGGAATTAAATAGTGACTACAACAAAAATAGATATACCGCCACCAGATAAGAAAGACCTTGAACGTGAAAAAATTGCCGAGAACATTAAGAAGTATCTAGCGATTGTCTTTGATGAGTTCAGAGACGCGTTAGAAGAAGCCGAGTTTTGTGCTAGGGACGAAAAGTTAACCTACGGCATACGCCTAGAGGGCAACCAGTTCGAGGTGTACCAGATAGAACGGCGTGGCCCGCACAACATGTTAGACGTATCCGGCAGAAGATCGGGGAGAAAGTAATGTACGAATATAACTGTAAGATTTCGCGTGTTGTCGATGGAGATACTGTCGATGTGGATGTTGATCTTGGCTTTGGTACTTGGCGTTGCAGCGAGCGCATACGTCTTTATGGTGTGGATTGCCCCGAGTGTCGTACGCGAGATAAGCATGAGAAAGCTGCCGGACTCTTGGCAAAAGCGTTTGTCGAAGACGCCCTCCACGTCGGGGGAACCTACAAACTTCAAACCAGAGAAAAAGGTAAGTTTGGAAGATTCTTGGGGGTGATATTTGTATCAGCTAAAACGTCCATAAACGCTGCCTTAGTTACTGAACACCTAGCCGTGGCTTACCACGGGCAAAGCAAACAAGACATTGAAGACGCTCACAAAGCCAACTACGAAATTTTAAAAGAAAGAGGTTTAGTATGACAGCTTGGTCTTACAGTAGCTTGAGTACATTTAAGCAATGCCCTAAAAAATACTACCACTTGAAAGTAGCTAAAGACGTAAAAGACGTAGGTAGCTCCGCAATGTACTACGGGAACGAAGTGCATAAAGCAGCGGAAGACTACATAAAAACGAGCACTCCGATACCCGCTAAGTTTAACTATATAAAGAAGACGTTAGACGCGCTAAACAATATAGAGGGAGAGAAGCATTGCGAGATACGCATGGGGCTTGCCAAAGGAGATAACTCTTATAGGCCCACTGGGTTCTTTGCCAAAGACGTTTGGTGGCGGGGGATTGCTGACCTTCTAATAGTTAACGGCGAGAAAGCTTTTCTTGTAGATTATAAGACCGGCAAGAACGCCAAGTATGCGGATACCAAGCAGCTTGATATGCTAGCGGGTGCTACATTCGTGCACTACCCCGAAGTAAAAGTGGTTAAGTCTGCGTTAGCATACGTAGTGAGCAATGAGTTCATACAGAAAAAGCACACTGTAGATATGTACAAGTCTTACTTAAGTGTATTCGATGAAGCATTAGAAAGACTAGACGTAGCGCAAGAGCGAGATGTCTGGAATGCTGTAGACGGCCCGCTATGTGCATACTGTCCGGTCACTAGCTGCGAACACCACAGGAAACGATAATGAGTAATAACTACGTAATATTGGTAGAGGTAGATGAAACGACCTACATAGACGGGAACTACTCCGACGAGCGGTTGGCGACAGAAGTTTTTGGGCGGTGGGCAGAGACCTACCCAAACCTTGATTTTGAATTAGCAGAGCTTATTGCGGGCAACAACCCAATACCCGACGAACTTTTTATGCCTAACAACAGAGTAATTTTAGAATTTGCTAACCGCGTAGCTGAGATTACAAACAGCGAGAGCTACAAGAAGACATTACACTAAATATAGCGGAGGCCGTCATGGTTGCTAAGAAACGAGATTATAAAGCCGAGTACGCTAAGTACCAAGGCACAGAAGAGCAGAAAAAGAAACGCGCTCAACGCAACAAAGCTAGACGTAAAGCAATGCGAGAGGGGAAAGTTTCTAAGGGCGACGGCAAAGATGTAGCCCACGTCAAGGCTATGGACAAGGGCGGTAAGAACTCTGATGGTACTAGAGTAGAGACAGCGAGCCGCAACCGTTCTTTTAAGCGCGACTCAAGAGGGAACTTAGTGGCTGAGACTAGTGACCGCGAGCGTAAAAAGAAGACGTCTAAAGCATGAAAATAGTTAACAACCGAGCAATAGTGCTCAAGACTAAACGTCCCCACCTTGTCACCGAGCACTTAAAAAACTACAAAGTGGCGGAACAAGACGACGGGTATTTTAAATTGGCATTGCCTTGGCGGCTGCACGAGGCGCAAGTTTTAAATAGCCTCGGTGTTAAAGATGTACCTTCCCCCATAGGGCGCGAGTACGAGTGGTCTGGACGCTTTGATCCGTTCGCTCACCAGAAGAAAACTGCTTCGTTCCTGACGCTCAACAAGAAGGCGTTTTGTTTTAACGAGCAAGGTACGGGCAAAACTGCTTCTGTGATATGGGCAGCGGATTATCTTATGCAAGAAGGGGTTATTAACCGTGTCTTAGTTATATGCCCTTTGTCTATTATGAAGTCTGCGTGGCAGGAAGATTTGTTTAAGTTCGCTATGCACCGCTCTTGCTCAGTAGCACACGGAACCTCCGCAGCGCGACGAAAGATAATTAACGCAGGTTGTGAATTCGTGCTTATAAATTTCGACGGGGTAGCAGTAGTCAAAGAAGAGATAGCGCAAGGCGGATTTGATCTCATCGTAGTAGACGAAGCTAGTGCGTATAAGAATGCGCAGACAAATCGGTGGAAAGTACTGCGGGATTTATGCAAGAACGTAGAATGGCTTTGGATGTTAACTGGCACTCCAGCAGCACAAGCACCTACCGATGCCTTCGGATTAGCCAAACTGATAAGCCCGCAAAACGTCCCTCAGTATTTCGGGCAGTTCAAAGACAAAGTAATGTACAAAATGTCTCAGTATGTTTGGCGTCCGAAACCAGAAGCTAGTGAAATAGTACACGCTGCGTTGCAACCGGCGATTAGGTTTCGCAAAAAAGACTGTTTGGACCTACCTAGTGTTACTTACGTAGACAGAGAAGCACCGCTTACCAAGCAACAAGCCTCGTACTACAAGACTTTAAAAGATCGTATGATTATGGAAGCAGACGGCGAGTCAGTTACATCCGTAAACGCAGCGACCAACCTTAATAAGCTGCTGCAAATTTCGGGGGGTGCTGTGTATTCAGATGACCGGGAGGTCATAGAGTTCGACGTAAGCAACCGCCTTAACGTTGTTAAGGAAGTAATAGACGAGTCTTCGCACAAGGTACTTGTGTTTGTGCCATTCACCCACACGATTGATTTATTTAAAGAATTTTGCACCAAACATAAAATAACCGCTGAAATAATTTCGGGCAAGGTGTCAGTCAACAAACGCAGTGACATAATAAAAGATTTTCAGACTACAGATAAAATCAAAGTGCTTATTATACAGCCCCAAGCAGCCTCGCACGGCCTTACGTTAACCGCCGCTAACACAGTGATATGGTACGCACCTGTTACTAGCGTGGAGACTTATCTACAGGCTAATGCACGGATAGACAGACCCGGACAACACAACCCAATGACTGTGGTGCACATTGAGGGTAGTGAAGTAGAGCGTCGGCTATACAAGATGTTGCGGTCAAACATAGCTAACCACACTAAAATAATTGATTTGTACAAAAAAGAATTAGACGCTTGACAATGTAAACTAGTTTGCTCTAGACTGGCTATCCTTTGCTAATAGGAGGTGCCATGAAATATTCAGCAGACAAGCTAACCCGTATCTACATTAAGATGCGCGAAGCAATAAGAGATAAAGAAGACGAGATAAAGTCAGTTAAAAAGCAGCAAGAAACCGTAGTAGAAAAGCTGCTTGCGCTCTGTGAAGAGCAAGACCTCGATAGTCTCAGGACTCCATCCGGCACGGTAAGCCGTCGGGTGCAGACACACTTTGGGACTAGCGATTGGGAAAGGATGTACGACTTCATCAAGGAGAACGACGCCTTTTACCTACTTGAGAAACGAATATCTAGCACAGCCATGAAAGAGTTTCTTGAGGACAACCCTGACCTTATGCCCGTGGGGCTACAGGCAAATCGTAAGTATATTGTTTCTGTATTAAAGCCGCGTAAAAAATGATTCGACTCAAAAATGATAATGGGTGTTTTTTACACCCACGGACTAACTCCCCCCTAGATTCGCTACAAGTGATGATAGTGGACCGAGGAGAGTTGTCTCGGAGCTATTACGACAGTAACGGATTGGCTTGTTGGTCAACTGGGTGTACAAACCCTGACGACAACGTGCCAGAGGGTAGGGTACAAGCTAGCAGGTGCATGGACTGCACTAAGAGCATTAAAGGGGGCGGGTACAACCGCAGTGCGCCCTGTAAGTTTTACCAAGTTATGAAAGTGCTACTCCTCAAAGACGGCATAGTCTGTGAGTTACGCATAAACGCAGGTAGTTTGTTCGCTAAAGAAACGAACAAGTTGGGCTTCTACAAGTACATTGAGTACTTGGAGCGGAACCAAGAAGAAGTAGAAAACATCTTAACCGAATTATATCTCGTCGAGCAGTACAACTCGCACAGGGTATATTTTAAACCAGTTCGACCTTTAGCCGAGGAAGAACTTGCAACCGCGAGGCAGCAAATAGAAGCAGCTTCGCAACCATCAAATCCTTTCAAAGGAAAAATAGAGGAACTAAATATGGCTAACCCATCTCACATAATCAAAGGCGTTGAAGCCCGTTACCCACGTCTGGACAAGCCTTACCGGTTTGATAACAAGGCGGGGAAGAACGGCAAAAGCGTTCCTTGTGACCCCACTGAAGACGGTGCGCGTTACGAGCTAGACTTTTGTATGTCGGCAGCGCAAGCCAAAGAGCTATACGCCCTTATGCAAGATGCTTATACCAACGCTAAAAGCCGCGACGCGTCTTGGCCTAAGAAGTTAGAGATGCCGTTTAAAAAGCAAGAAGACGGCACGTTCGTAGGCAAGACTAGTTTGAAAGCAGCATACAGCGGCAGTGCAACCGAACCCCCCGCTCAGTTCGACGCTAAAAACGAACGCCTTGGCAGCGACTTTATGCTCACTACTGGTAGTACAGTAAATGTAGCAGTAGAAATGATTGCTTTTAAAATGGCTTCTACTGGGGTGTCTTTACGAGTACGCGGCGTCCAAGTACTCAAGTATCTGCCTTACAAGCCTGCGTCTCCCTTCGATGAGGCGGACGGGTTTACTGCCGACCAGTCTAAAAGCTTGTTTACTGCAGCCGAAGATGACGACATGTTTGAAGGCGAGGGCCAGATAACAAAGCAGCCTGATCTTTTTGACGATGCTGAAGATGAAGTTAGCGAAGTTGCGGAGCCTGTGAAGCGTAAGAAGAAAAAAGAAGCGGCACCTGCTGTGGAAGAAGAGATGGCTGACATCATTGATATATGGGGCGACGAAGACTAATGAGCTACGGCTACACAAAGCGGCTCAGCATTAGGAACAAGCAAGCCGACGGCTCCATGCTAGGTGTAAAACTAGGGCGCGTGTGCATTTCGAAAGAAGTGCCCGTTACCGTTATTGCAACTTCGCTTGGGGTTAGTCGGCAGACTGTTTATAACTGGTTTGCCGGTGTCCATAAGCCTAATGAAGAATTAAAAGAACTCATCAAGGCACTGATAATAGAGTACAAAAAATGACTGATTTCGACCTCATAGATTACGTTGTCCCTACGGGCGGCTACTATTGTGTGGTTGGCGCAGGCTCAGGCTTTTTTTCTAAATTTACTGACGATAAGGAGCAAGTAAACGTTTTAGCTAACCAGTTTATAGCGGAAGGCAAAGACGTTTACTTCATGCTCGGTAAATTAAGTAAGGCCGGAAGCAGAGAAGCAACAAACGTAGAATCTTTGCAGTCTTTATGGGTAGACCTAGACTGTGGGGAGGGGAAAGCTAGCAGCATAGAACCATCAACCGGCTTACCTCAAGGGTACAAAACTAAACGAGACGCGCAGATAGCCCTCAAGAAGTTTTGTGACACGGTAGGTTTGCCGGCCCCTGCTATAATAGATTCTGGGGGCGGACTCCACGCATACTGGGCGCTAACTAAAGAAGTGCCAAGAGCGCGGTGGTTACCAATCTGCAAACGTTTGAAGCAAGTCTGTGTTACACAAGAGTTTTATGCCGACCAAAGAGTCTTCGATGCCTCGCGTGTCTTACGCCTGCCGGGGACTTTCAACCAAAAGTATGATCCTCCTGCTCCAGTAAGTGTATTGCGTAAGTCTGCTAACCGAATTGATCCTGACGAACTACGGGAGATACTTGGAGTAGACCTTGCCGCAGAAGAAATAGAGCAAAAACCACTTGCTAAAGACCCGTTGCAAGAACTGTTTAACCAAAACTACACAAGTATTTTTAAAACCATTGTTACCCGTAAGGACGGTTGCCAACAGTTGCAGTCGTGCATACGTAACAGAGAAACGCTAGCCGAACCGCTTTGGTTTAACGCGTTGTCGATTGCTAAGCATTGCCAAGATAGCACGAAGGCAGCGAATATAATTTCGCAAGGGCATCCAGATTACAGCGCCGAAGCTACAGAAAGAAAAATGAAGGGCATAAAAGGCCCACACGCATGCAGTGAATTTGAGTTAAACAACCCAGAAGGTTGTAAGGGCTGCCCCCACAAAGGGAAAATAACAAACCCACTTGCCTTGGGCCAGACTATAAAGAAAGCGAAAGCTAGCACAGCAGGAATTAAGTACCGTTCTCCGTACGCTTGGGGAGAAAACGGGGGTATTTATGTACTGAACGAAGACGGAGAAGGCGCTCAGTTTGTTTACGAGTATGACTTCTATATTGAGCAACGTATGACTGATCCGACTGACGGCGACGTTGCTATTGCTGTAGTACATCTGCCCAAAGATGGGCAGCGTAAGTTTACGATTAAAAACGAACAGCTAGATTCAAGAGAGCTAACTAAAGTGTTAGCGCACAACGGTATATTGTCAGATAGGAAAACTACTCCTTACTTGCACAAGTACGTAATTGACTCTATTAAATCATTAAGCACTGAAAAAGGGGCAGATAAAATGCGGGTTCAATTTGGATGGGCAGACAATCACACTGCTTTTATTGTGGGGGAAAGCGAAGTGCGCGTAGATGGCGTGTATCATTCTCCTCCTTCTTCTGTAACAGCAACATACAGCGACTACTTACAACCTCGCGGCTCTTATGATAAGTGGAAGGAAGTATTTAACATGTACAACCGCCCGGGTTTAGAGATGCACGCGTTTGCGGCACTCAGTGGGTTTGGTTCAATACTGCTTAACTTCACGGGGCAGAAGGGCGCTATCATTAACTTGGTGCATCCTAAAGCCGGTACTGGCAAGACCACTATTCTACGTATGGCAAACAGCATAGCCGGTGACCCCGAGCTGCTGCTAGGCACTCCTGACGATACGGCAACAGGCCGTATAAACAAATTGGGCACGCTTAACAATTTAGTTAACACAATAGACGAGATGACTAACATAGAGGACAAGGACATAGGTAAGTTTGCTTATGCTGCGTCTCAGGGGCGGGGCAAAGAAAAAGCCCACTTCCACATGAACGCCAACCGCAAGAACGAGATTACGTGGCGTAATATTACCCTTTCGTCGTCGAACGCTTCTTTTTACCAGAAGTTAATGAACTCTAAAAACTCTCCCGACGGTGAGCTTATGCGCATACTGGAGTTTTCTATTGGATACCAAGACGTAAACATAATTTCTACCGCCGAAGGTAAGGCTATGTTTGACCATCAACTTAGCCAAAACTTTGGGCACGCGGTGATACCTTTTGTGCAGTACATTATGTCTGACCCCGAGCACGCAAAAAATACTATACTTAACTTACAAGCGAAGATAGACAAAGAGTTGCGGCTAACCCAACGCGAAAGAAATTGGTCTGCTGCTATGGCAGCTAATCTAGCGGGGGGTATCCTAGCAGTAGAAGCGAACATCATAGACTTTGAAATGCGGCGCATATTCCAAACAGTGGGACCAGAGATTAAGACACTACGGGAGACTACTATAGCTCCAGTCAGCGACAACTTTGCACTCATTGGGGAGTTCATCAACGAACACGCGCAGAACATACTGTCTATTGACGCAGCGGCAGACGCTCGTTCGGGTAAGCCAAAGCGTCCATATGTAGAACCGCGCGGGGCACTTTATATACGAGACGAGCCAGACACGCAAATCGTGTACATAGCGTCGGGGAGACTTAGAAAGTTTTTGGGGGACAGACAGGTTAACATGGACTCTACTATTAAAGACCTAACAGACAGAGGCTGTGTAATTAAAACGCATAACAAGAATATGGGTAAAGGCATGGCTATGACTACAAGTCCTACCCGCTGCGTATGGTTTGATTCTTCACACCCAGACTTTATTGGCACTAATGCTATAGCTAAGGAAGCAGACGATGTTAGTGGAGAGAGTGAGCTACCAGATTAACTGGAAGACGTTCAAGGCGGGGTGGTCGTTCTTTATACCCTGCCTGCATCCCCCCACCGCTCGTCAAGAACTGCTTAAAGAAACCAAACGTTTAAAATTCAAAGTGGTTATTAAAGTAGTACTTGAAGACGGGGTGCAGGGCATCCGGGTATGGCGAGTCTAAGTTATAAACTCGTCTAAGAATTTTTCGTCTGCCACGTCACGCAGTCCTCGATCAATTCGTAACCCTAGCACCAAGTCTTTTTCATAAGCTTTCTTTGATTTGTAAGACCGATCCAATGTCTTACTGTCTGCTATACCCGGAAACTCTTTTCTGAGGGCGCTAAGTCTTTCTCTGGCTTCTCGCACAAGCTCTACGTCGCCGTTTTCTCTGCCAATATGATACTGTTTCTTTATAGCGCCCAATCTCTTCCGCTGCTTGGCTTGGAAGTTTAGAAAAAGAGCGCGGTTTTCGTAGAGGTTAGATACGTCAGCGGGGCTAAACCCAAGCACTTGCATAAACAGAGTCCACCCAGCTAAGTCGGTATCTAGCTCGGCTCCGCTTCGTGTCCTAACGCCTTCTTTGTAGTATCGTGCAGTTTTAAATATGTTTCGCAGTGCACTGGGCGATGCGCCTTCCAGAGCGCGGAGGTATTCCCCCTCGCTTAGCTCGTCCGCAGCATTTCCAACACCTAAAAGATAACTGCCGACAGGTCCCGTTGCTTGCAACATAGCGGTAAGCACGTAGCCGTTTTTTTCTATGCTGTAAGGGTCTTCGCGGAAAAGCAACCCGTTTGCCAAACCAAGGCGGTTAGAAAACTCTATGTTAGTTAAATAGTTAAGCGGGCCTTTATATACTAAATCATTGGTAGCGGTACGCACCGCCTCCTTGGCATTAAAAGGTTCGTCATCATCGTCAAACGGATTCATACCCTCCAATATGTTTGCAAGGGTAGCGGCGGCACCGAAGAAAGGCAGGCCGTTTATACCACCCATAGCAGCGCTTGTAGCGTATATACCGAGCAGTTGGTTTCTCGCCATAGTTCTTGTAGCTTTATCTTCTTTAGCTACAGAATCGTAGAAGGTCATACCAGTAACACTGGCGCTGTTCCAGATAAAACTCTTAAACGTAAACATGACACGCCCAACAGGGTGTTGCATTAAGCTTGGTCCTTCCGCTGCCATACCTGTTGTATGCACGTCTATAACGAGGTTAACCGCTTCCGCCGCTGCCTCTGCGTCTGACTTGCCTTTTTTCTTTGCGAGGTTAAATGTTGCCAGTGCTGAAGTAGCACGACTGTATTTTTCTGCACCCGAGAACGGCATACTAAGCAAGTTCATAGTCTTAGCAAGCGCGCCATTATAGTCTACCGTGTCCTTCCGTGCGCCTTCTAGTATTTCGCGGCTCAACGTGTGTTGTAGTTGTCCCCTTTCGTTTAGCGCGTCTAGCAGGGCTTTGTACTTAGGGTTTGCCTGCCACTTGTACTCTATAAGGCCATCTTGCTGCTTATTTTTAGGTAGAAACGAAGGTAGAGCTTCTTGCATAGCACTAAGCAATACAGTGTTAGCGTCGTTAAAGCCGTAACGTGCCACCAACATTGGGTAGGTAAGCAGCAAAATAGCACTGGTGTTAATAAGCGCAGACGACGCGTTGCCCAGTAAGAATAAACTGTACGCACCGGTTGCAAAAAAGCCTGTCAGTTTGGGGAAAGTAGGGTTGCGTATAAAATCTTGGCGCGCTGTTATAGCGTCACTTACCGCGCTACCAAACCCTCCGGGTTGGCTTTTACTTATTTCCCCCAAAGCTAATTCTATTTGCGGCGAGTATGTTATTGAGTTTATTTTTGCAGACGTGCGAGTCATGGTGTCAACCCAACCGCGTATCAACGACTTAGATTCACCTTTTGTGCCTTCATAACGCAAAGTACTTTGCAGTATAGATTCTTTAGGGAAGAACGATAAGTGTGCTTGGTATATCTCGTCTCTATATTCGGGAGGAACAGCCTCCATCATCTTCCGCACCATACCGTCTGAGGGATGCTCAGAAGCATTGTATTTAATAGATTCTAGTTTATCCTCGCGTACAACCTCGCTTGCTATGACATCCTTGTTCGCCTCTTCATATTGCTCACGTTGTCTGGGGGACTCAAAAGCTGTGTACACGCGTTCCCCGTTTGGTTCGTTGTATGCTAAGTGATAGTCCCCAAACCTTTTAGACGTTATATAGCCAATAAGCGGAGCACTTTTTTCAAACAAAGCTGCTAACGTATCTGCTTGCGCTTTAGTTTCTGCGCGGCTAAGCACCAAGGCTCTGTACTGTTCCCATTCTTCTTTAAGCGATTTGCGCATTACAGAGTAAGCGTCTTGTACATCGGCGGGCAAGTTTTTAAGACGCGCACTTAAAGCTGCGTATTCTGCTTTGCGTTGCTTTGTTAGCTTGCTAGCGTCGAACCCTTTGTCAATATTTATTAAGTCAAAGCCTTGGCGTTTAGCTTCTTGCGCCACTTCGTTTAGCGTAAGCATTTGCTCGGGGTACGCTTTTTGCGTTTTCTCAAGCTTTCTAAACGTTTTCTTTATCTCTTCCTTGCGCGCATCCAACGCACCTTGGCGTTGCATAATTAAAGTTTGCAGGTTGCTTATTAGCTTACTGAGCGCCGGAAACTTATCAGCGGTCATTTTTATTAGGTCTTGTAAGCGGAAAGCACTTAACGCCTTACTAACTAACGTACCCCCGCCTTTTTGGTTGTATAATTTAGAAATGCCGTTACGCACGTTATCTAGTTTTTTACCCGCAAACGCTGGGCCGCCGGTAAGTATTTTATTAACAGCTTCCGTACCCATCTTTGGAGTGCCAAGGAACAGCTCATTGGCGAGCGTAGGCTCGACACCTTGAGATACGTCAAGCACTTTGTCTATGAAGTCTAAGCCCTTGGTATAAGCACTCTGACCTTTGCGGAACCCAAAGAAGTTAGCTATCGAGTCCATTATGGTTTGCCATAGGGTCTTACTTTCGGGCGCTTTAATCTGCTTCAACAGAGCTTGGAACTCAGGGTTACCAACTAGTTCAGCAGCGAACTCTTGTAAGTCCTGCCCGCCGTAAGCGTCACCCATCTGGGATTTTATGTCCGAGAAGAATTTAAAAAAGTCTTTAGTAATTTGTAAGTCTGGGTTGTTTAAAGCTTGGGCCAACGAAGCATGACTCGTTTCATGCAAGGCGGTGTGCTCGTTCATCCCTTGCGTTGCGCTTAGCGTAATTACATCAGTGGCCGGATCATAAAAACCGCTTGTACCTTCTGGAGTAACACCAACAACTATTTTAGTCTTGAGATTTTGCGTGCCTATCTTGCGTAGTATGCGCTGTATTTCTATGGGCTGCGAAGGTATTAGTTTGTTAAGCAAAGGTGCGAGCCGTCCGCGCGTTGCAAGCTGACTTACTTCTGGGCTAAAGGCAGCGCCCTTGTAGACAGGCGCGTTCTGGCGTCCGTACTTAGGAAGTATTTCGTTTCGTATCATTGTTTCTACAGAAGTACGTGCTCGACTGTTTATCGTGGACAGCATGTTAGCAAATGCTTCTACGGTAGCAGATGATATGTTAGGCAGTAATGCGTCAGCTTCTTCTTTCCCTATAATTTTTTCTATAGGCTCTACTAGCAACTGTGCAGCTTCGGGATTAGCTGACTGAGTGTTATCGCCGGTTACATAACCTCTGTAGGCACTCAACAATCTAGAAAGCCCCAGTGACGCGCCGTCGGCTTGTTTAACTGCTTTTATGTCTTCAGGAAATACATTTTTAGCTATAGCTTCTTGCTGTTCTCGCACGGAAAGCCCAGACAGCGCCCTGCCGTTGACTATGCGCCCCGCAGCTAACTTTGCGTCGTATATCTCTCGGGCAATAAAATCCGTAGTTTCTGTGTCTATACGCGCTGCTAAGGCCGAGGCTTCTTCTAGCTCTGTTGCTACAGCAGCTTTACCGGCAGGCGCTACTACATCTTCTACAGGCGCGGCAGTTTTCGCAACAGGTGCGGCAGTTTTCGCAACAGGTGCGGCAGTTTTCGCAACAGGTGCAGCGGGGGTAGGCTCAAGCTTTTGTATGAGACTAGCAATAGCATTTATATTGTCGACGGAGCTAATGCGCTCGGCTACGGCACGTAAATCAGTTACTACTTGCGCACGTTGCTCAGGCACAGCCAAGTCTCTCCCGGCAAAAGCTTTCTTGGTAGCAGCGTTAGCAGGTAAACCTTGGTCGTTCAGAAATTTATTTAAAGCTTTACCCACTAAAGGTGCACGGGTTTGCTCACCGGGCAGTTGTCCTGTTAGTAAGTCACCTTGCCTTGCTTCTTCCGCTGGGGCACGACTGCGTATTATGTCTGCTTCGGCTGCTACTTCTGCCGCTATAACATCCGCAGTAGGGCGTGGTAAGTTTAAAGCGTCTCCCGCCTTGTTGCTTGCGCCAGCGTACCGTGTCTGAACTATAGCTTCCGCCTCACTTATAACGGCTGCTTCACGCTCCGCTGCTAAGTTAGCTGTCTCCTCTGGGCTAGGCTCGAACGAAAATGCAGTTTGATCTTGCTTTAGTACGGCTTTGTTCTTAGCCGTTTTGATTGCGTTAGCTTCTTTATTGGCGGCAGCTACCCGTGCTTTCTCCGCAGCAGCTTGTGCTTTTCTTAGTTTAGTTAAGTCAGCTTTTTGCTTGTTGGTTTCTCGCTTGATAATAGCGTCAATCTCTGTGTTTTGACTAGCTACAGGGCGAGTTAAATTACCTTTAGCGGTAAACATTTCAGCTTGGGTTTCTATCTGGGCACCGATTGCCGCTTTTCTAGCTGCTAAAGCTTCTTTTTTCTCTTTCCAGACGTTAGCAAATTCTTGCGATTCTTCAGTTTTATTAGTGCGCGCCCGGAGTTTTGCTTCGTCTCTTACTTCTGCATCGGTAAAATCAGCAACCAGAGTCTTAGGCTCAGGACGCCCCGCCATAAACCGAGCTACGCTAGGGGTAACTTCTGGTTCACCTTCAGGACGAGCGGGCGGTACCAGCGTTGTAGCTATAGGGGCACCAAACAAATCACCCTGTTCTGGTTGCGCTTGCGCTTCTTCTACGTTCGCTACTAACTTGGCTTCGGCTTCAGCTTTAACTTTTTCTTCCGCCAGTTCTTTTTCAGCTAACTCAAAAGCTTCTTGCTCGCGTTTTTTGGCAGACTTTTCGCGTGCGCCTTGTATACCCCCACCTGTACCGCCAAATGCTCCGCCTGCTACGGCACCGCGAACAGCACTCTCCATAATGCGGTCAAACTCTTTACTGCCAAACACATCGGGGTTGTCGTCTATGAGTCGCTCGGCAGCAATACTAATAGCTTCTTGAGCACCCTCAGTAACGCCTTCTAGCCCAAAACCTTTTCCTAAGCCCACCGCGCCCGAACGTAGGACACTTGGGTTCATGCCTGATTTTAACAACAGTTTTTTCGTTAATTCTGCTTTAACAGGAGCAGAGATATTTCTAGCTATAGCAACAGGAAGGATAGAGTCTAAGGACGCAGCGGCAGCGCCAAATAATAAAGCAGTGCCGGGAGCAGTTTCCCCAGTTTCTTGATAGATATTCTGAAACACTTCAGGGGCGTTAAGGGCGTACGAACCAAAGGCAGCGCCTGCAAATTGTCCAGCTGCCGATTGCTTAGCGACTAACTTGAGAGCTTCTTTCTTAGCCGCTTCAGTAGCAGCTTTAGTAGCTAATGCCCGTCCACCTAGCAACGCGGGTGCGGCTGCGCCGCCGGTGAGAGCGGTACCAAGAGCCAAGCCGAGGTTAGGTACTTGCTCACCTACAGTCTCAAGCACGAATTTAGCAGCGTCGCCCACACCACCCACGTCTTTATAACTGTCGAACACAGCCGCAGGTAGGGCCGCTTCTTTAGCCGCAGCCTCTTCAAGTTGACGTTGAGCATACTCGTCAGCACCTACAGCACTCCCCGCCAATGCAGGGATTATGTCTGTAATTGTGGAGCCAAACCGCCCGACGCCCCGCTCTAAGCCAATACCAAATGCTTCACCTAGCCCGACTTCTTTTTTGGGCGGGGGCACTTGGCTAAGAGCATATTGGTATGCTTGAGTATCGGTAGTTCCTTCCGGTGCTTCTACTTGGTAAATACCGCCGTCGGGCATTTGTATTTCAAAAGTAGCCATTTAGTTTACTCTTTTGACTGTTACACCTGCAGGTAGTCCTTGCGGTTGTTCTAAACCCATGCCTTCCATACTACCCATGCCGCGCAGTAAATCTGCTCTATATTCCGTAAGTGCTTCTTGCTTAGCCACTGCCTCTGTTGTACCAGCCTCTACCTTTCTGGCTACTACTGCCCTATATTCATCGGTATCCACGTAGTCGGCTAGTTCTCTCATAATACTTGCGTTTAACGTAGCCTCTGCTCTTGTTTGCCCCGCTGCGGCGGTAGCGTCGATTTGCGCACGCCTCAAGTCTAGCTGTGCTTCGAGCGCGTTTTGTCTATCTTGGCGAGCTTGTTCCGCAGCCCGTATTTTAGCAGACTCTTCTACAATTTTAGCACCCTCAAAACCTTTTGATGCACCCGCTCCGCGTCCTAATATTTGCGCAATACTGGCTGCTGTAGAAACGTAAGGTTTAGCTTGCTCTAATAATCCGGCAAGGCCCGCTTTGGGCGCTTTGCGTTCGTCCATGTTATCTTGCAACACCGCACTTGGTCTGTTTACCATGGAGCCTAGCTTTTGTTTAGCACTGGCAGCAATACCCGCGTCTTGTGGAAGTTCTGTCTCGCCTTCCCCGCCCATATAAGCGTCTATTGCCTTAGCCCCCAGTGCGCCAGTAACCGCCGTTCTTGCGGGGCTAAATTGTCGATTTAAAGGAAGGCCCGCTTCTTTTGCTTTTTCGGTAGACAGCATCTTACCTTTTGGTCCTCGCACTGCACTGCCCGCCCCAGACATTTTGGGGGTAGTTACCAGTTTCTGGGCTAACGCTGTTGCTCTTTGCAGTGCTGGTGCGCCATATTTTGCAGCTATTGGGCCAAGTACTTTTGGCGCGCCCGTTAAAATTTTACTTGTACCGTACGCTGCTAGGATAAGGTTTGCAGTCGCCCCTACTGGGTCGTCTTTAAAAGGCTCTATAATCTCGCTGGGAGACATCCCTACGTCCATTATCTCTCCTTCTGTTAAATCTACTCCTTCTAAAGACTCGCGCTCCGGCATGAGCAAATTGCTAAGGTACCCTTCTACAAAAGACCCGTCCGGCCCTGCAAACCCTTTGACGCCTTGTGCGGCGGGGTCCAACTCATTGAGCATGTCTTCTGTGTCACCTTGCATTTCTTGGAACTTACCCGCTTGCTGTAGGTAGCGCAGCGAGTTTGCTTTTTGTGCAGCTTCTGCATCGGCTAAAGCTTTAATGTAACTTAGTCCACCCTTTTCTTCTTCTTCCGCACGCTGTTTGGCTTGCGCTTGCATTCTAGCTAGACGCCGTAAGTATCCAATCCCGCCGTCTTCTTTTTCTTGCGCGGCTCTAGCCACCGCTTCTTTTGCACCCGGAAATGCTTGGGCAAAGCCCTCTTTATTATCTGCCGTTTGTCTTGCACCCATATCTCGGAGGTAATTAGCAGGGTCAGAAAAACGGGGATCACGCTCGCCCATGTTCATAGTAGGGCCACCCATGAGGTCTGTTTGAGCTTTAGCAACTGCTAGTGCGTCAGGGATGTTTGGTTCGTAAAGCTCAGACTTAGTTTCTTCTGGTACGGTAGCAAACCGAGAAGCTAGTGCCCGATCTGCACGCTCTTTAGTCTCGCGTCGCTGGCGCTCTGTAAAGCTTTCAGGCGCAGTTGTAGAGAGGGTTCTGCCCCCGCCCATTTGAAAATCTCTTCTGCGATCTTCTCGCTCAACCTGCCCCATAATTTTGCTTACATAAGGCTGAGTTTGCATGGTTTGCGGGAGCACATCGTAATCCCTGTTAGCTGCCATAAATTTATCAGCGTTGCCTGCGCCCGCGTTGTATGCAATTAGAGCAGCCTCAACATCGCCATCATAGCGGTCTAACATGGCTTGTAAGTATTGACGAGCAAAAGCACGGCTTGCTTCAGGGTCAAACCTATCACCTTCCATAGGAGACACACCAAAACCCGGATCAGCTGCAGTAGAAGGCATTATTTGGTAGGCACCTTCGGCTCCTGCTCTGCTTACCGCTTTCGGATCACCCCCGCTTTCTGCAATCATAAGTGCATCTAGAAGCGCATCCATATCTACGGAACCGCCTTTTTCGTACCCAACAACGCCCCCCATAGCCATGCCTTGGCTAGGGTTATATATCGCACGGGCTTTATCAGCTTCTCTGAATATGTTATAGCCGCCTTGGTTGACGTTACTGTAGCTATCTATATCTGCTTGAATACGATCTAAAGTTTCTTGGGGCGCACCAGACGCACTCAAAGCTTCGTATTGCGCTTGCAGTTTCATAAACGCTTCAAGCTGAGCCTGCATCGGGTCTACTTGTGTCTCTTCATCGCTAACATCGCCCCCCGCTGCGTAACCGATAATCCCGCCTTGTGCACGCCCTATAGCCTGCATGTTGTTAGCGGGTATGGAAGCAACGCCCATAGTTTGTGGCTGTGGCTGACGTTGTGGCTGTGGCTGGCGTTGTTGAGACATACCTTGAGGTTGAGGCATACTGCGGTTTGCTGCTAGCTGAACCCCCGGCGCACGGCGCGACATAAGGTCTTGTTCAAGCTGCCCTTGTATAGTATTAGAATTGACTTGCGTATCTAAAGCAGCTTGGTTAGCTACCGCAGCTTCTTGCTTCTGTCTTTCTTGTAGAGCAATAGTGTAGACAAACGAGGGGTCCAAGGTTTGCAACCTCATAAGCTCTTCTATGCTTAGCTTGCTCGCTTCGTCAGCTTGCCTAAGCTGAGAGGGTATTCCGCCTGTGTATGCCATAACTATAATCTCTTAATTTTTTACGCTTAAGTGCAAAAACCAAATATATTTTTAGTTTTGCCTGATGGGCACGAATTGCTTGTGCAAACGCCAAATACATTTTTAGATTGACCCGCAGGACATGCTGAACCTAACGCACCAGCAACTTCTCCGACTTGGCCTACGTATCCCAGCAGCTGTGAAAGCTCGCTTGGTTCAATGTAACTTCTTTCGGTTGCGCTAATTGGCAAGCCTTGTAGCAAAGACTGCTGGTACTGTAGCTTCTTGTACGGGTCGTCACGTTCTTCTCTAAACTGCGCGTAGTCCGCTGCAATACCTTGCTGCTCGATGTCTCTTTGCATACCGCCTGCACCCTGCTGCGCAGCGAGAGCGCTTAAGCCGTAGCGGTTAGTCATGTCCTGTGCCTGCTGTGCGCGATCTTGCTCGGTATTAAACTGCCCCATACCTTGAGTGTACGCCGACTGCATGCCTGTACCGTAGATGTCAGCTAGGTTTCTAAGCAGGTTGCGCTGTCCTTCCGACTCCATAATAGCCTGACGTGACCCACCAAAAGCACCGGCTTTACCTAGCCTAGAGGCGTTTTGCACGCGCTGTATTTCTGCTTGCCTCTGAGCTTCGGCCATTTGCGGCTCTAAAGCTGCGTTCATAAAGGGAGACATGTAGTCCTGAGCGGTACTGCCCGAGGTAAAACTCGTGGGGCTAAACCCGCCCATCTGCGCAGTAGGCACCGTAAGACCGGCAAGCCCTTGGAACGCTTGAGTTTGAAGTCCCGACTGACCCGCACTTAAAGGCCCGCTGTATGCTTGATAAGGCTCGTTTGCAAGTGCTTCGCCTTTGCCTAGCATACCCGTTACGTAGGGCGCTGCCCAACCGGATAGAGACTCTGTGGTACTTGCTGGTTGTCCTACTGGATCGCCTGTTGCTGCTGTCATGATTCTTTCCTTACACTAAGAATTTTTGGGGGTTAATCTGTCGCCCCTGTTCTTCGGTGCCCGTACGGGCTTTGCGTATGTTGTCCATCATGCCGTATAACTGCTTGGCACCCGAGTCGGAATTACCGTTACCCAAGTGGCTGACTACATCAGCAGGTATGACAAACTCCCCATCACTAAGGGCAGCGGGTTGTGCGTTGTCTATTGTAGCGGGGATTTGGTCCGCCATACCATCAGTACTTCCGCCTAAATAATACCCTT
>Ga0222631_1000200_pt1 | contig 18585 bp, 19 predicted proteins | sample AntAcemetagenom5_FD_179826 | JGI IMG/M metagenome (GOLD analysis project Ga0222631, IMG submission 179826) | Saline water microbial communities from Ace Lake, Antarctica - #5 | ecosystem: Environmental > Aquatic > Non-marine Saline and Alkaline > Saline | place: Antarctica: Ace Lake | collected... | reverse complement strand
CTCAAGGTACAGATGAAAACGTTGTACTTACTCCAGTTAGACAAATGTCAATTGCTGAACAATTAAGTATGCTAAATACTGATGAAGCTCTAGAAATTACCCCTAAATCTCTTAGATTAAGAAAAGCTATACTTAATCCTACTGATAGAAAAAAGAACGAAAAATCTGGAACACCTCTTTAATTAAAAGATTTTCCAACAATAAATAACCCTAAAGCAACTGCTGGCCCTATTCCAAAAGCAAATAATAAAGTTCCAACTCCTACAGTTCCTCCTAGATACCAACCTATAGACATTACTGTAGTCTCAAGAAAGGCTCTAACTGCAGCAATTGGTAAATTTGTTTTTTTCTGTAGACCTATCATTAGTCCATCTCTTGGTCCGGGCCCTAAATTAGCAACCAAGTATATACCACCACCTAATCCAACTATAAGTACAGCCATGATAGCTAGCGATAATTGAGAAATATAATTTTCTGGTGTTGGCACAAACTTAATGCAGAAATCTATCATCAGACCAATAATTAAAGCATTTAGAATTGTTCCAATTCCAGGTTTTTGATTTAATGGAAGCCAAAAAAGTAAGACAACTATACTGATAAGTATAGTTATTATTCCAACAGAAAGATTAATGTTTAAATGAATACCTTGCGCAAGAACACTCCATGGGGAAGCTCCTGCTGTTGAAACAATTAACAATCCCTCACCTAATCCAAATAGAATTAAACCAAAACACAGAAAAAGGGATGTTGAAATTTTTGGTTTCAAATTAAAAGGTTTATCTGAGCTCCATGAAACTTTAGGAACATTTTTTATAGACAAAAACATAATTTAAATAATTATACACTTTAACAAGAAAAGAAAGTCTATTATTCTTATTTTTATTATGAAAAAAATTTTTATAAATATTATCTTATTTTTTTTTGTTTCAACAAATTCAAATGCTCATATTACTCATTATAAAAATCTTAAGAAAATTGAGATGGAAATTTTTAGAAATAATGAATTGATTGGATATAATTATTATTTTTTTAAAACTAAAAATGATGAAGTACAAGTAACCAATCAAACCAAAATTACTGTAAAATTATTAGGTGCTACTATATTTGATATTGAAGGCTATGGGGAAGAAAAATATAAAAATGATAAACTAATTTCTTTTCATTCTAAAACAAAACAAAATAAAAAAGAAAAATTTGTAAATATTGAAATAAATAAAGAAAATAATAAGTTCATAATTCAGGGTTCTTCATACTCAGGTGAGGCAAGTGAAGATAATATTATAGGAAACTGGTGGAATCACAAAATACTACAGGCTGAAAGTCAAATTAGTCCTGTATCAGGCAGTATTAAAGAACAAGTTATAACATTTATTGCAAAAGAAAAAATTGAACTTTATGGAAAAAGTTATGAAACTGAGCACTTTAAACTTAAATCCAAAAATCAAAGCCTTCCTGATAATAAAAAGTTAAATTTTGACATATGGTTCGATCAAAATACAAGTCTAATTATTAAAGTAAAATATTCAAGAATGGGTGAGTGGGAATATAGATTGAAAAGTTTTGAATAAAAACTTACTTCTTAATTTTTAAAGATAGATCTTTAGCACTCAACCAACCAGACTCAAGTCTTGAACCTACAAACCAATCAGCACAAACTCCTAGTCCAATGGAACTGTTCCAGTAACTTTTAATATTTAGCGGTTTAGAATTCGATGAATATTTCCATCCATGATTCTGGATATGAAAAACTTTATTTTTTTTAAAACTTGTAAGCTCAAAAAATTTGTTAATCAATATTCTAGCATTATCTAATTTATTAATTCTATTCTTATTTATTACTTTATTTGCCCATTTATAGGTGCTCTGCAACGTCCATAAATCATAATCACTTTTAAATCTTTTTTTACTATTCTCATATGCCGCCCATCCCAAAATCTTGTCAGAAAAAAAATAGCTACTAATATTTGGTCTTACTTTTTTAGTTACCATCATTACTGTTATATTGGCGTCCATCTTAACTTTTTTATTAATAAATGAATGTTTAATATATTTTTTTGAAAGTTTTTTTAATTGAGGAAATGGGCAAGTTAATATCAAAGATCTATAAAACCTTTGAGTACCGTCAGAAAAATCTAGCTCCCAGGCTTTATCTTTATAAGTAATTTTTATAAGCTCTGTATTAAAAATACACTTAATATTTTTTAGTAGATATTTGCTAATGGAATTATTTCCTTTGTTTCCAATTATCTTAATGTGCTTTTTATCCTCTTTTTTATCTTTATTTAAAAATATATGTTTTCCTGGCCATTTTTTAACTATCTTTTTGTTAATAAGATTATTCATAAATATTTTAAATTGACTACTTTTTGGAGAAATATATTGAACGCCATGATCAAAACTTTCCTTCTTATTAAACTTTTTATTAGATGATCTTCCCCCCACACCTCTTGCCTTATCATAAACATCTAATGAGTATTTTTTGCTAAGAGTGTTGGCAATTGTAGCCCCCGAGATACCTGAGCCAATAATACAAAAATCCTTCATTTACCTGCAACAACCATGCCCTCTATTAACATTGTTGGAGCATTTGTTGAATATTTAAACTCAAGATCGTCTGCTAAAGTGATATTTTTAAACATGTCGTTAAAATTTCCGGCTATAGTAATTTCACTAACTGGATATTTAAACACACCATTTTCTACCATAAACCCTGTTGCTCCTACGGAGTAGTCTCCAGTAACTAAGTTACTTCCATGACCAATTGTTTCTGTGATATATAGAGTTTTTTGATTTAATTTTAAAAGATCTTTGTATGAAATAGATCCTTTTTCAAAAAACAAGTTACTTGTTCCACCACTTCTACCATTTGACTTCAGATTTAATTTTTTTCCATTATAAGTATCCACTAAATAATGTTTTAAAACACCTTGATCGACTAACTTTAATTCACTAGTTTTTACTCCCTCAGAATCAAAGTACCGAGAACCCAGCCCTTTAACTATATTAGGTTTATCAAAAATATTTATTGAGGTTGAAAATATTTCTTGGTTTATTTGATCTTTTAAAAATGAAGTACCTCTTGCTATAGAGGATGCTGATATTGCGCTCGCTAAAACACTTAATATTCCTTTTGAAATTCTTCTATCAAAAATGATACTAATTTTTTCGCTTTCTATTTTTTGTGGATTTAACTTTTGTATTGTTTTTTTTGCAGCAATTGCTCCAATTTGATTTGGTCTGAGCATGTCTTGTAAGTGACATGTACTGGTAAATTCATAATCTCTTTCCATATTATCATTAGAATCTTTTGCTATAGCAACGCATGATGCAGAAAAAGAAGAAGATTTATACCCATTTAAAAAGCCATCACTATTGGCCAATATAAAATTAGATTTAGATTCAGAAAAACCAGTTTCAGTATTGATAATCGCTTGTTTTTTAAACGCTGCCTCTTCAACTTCTTTTAAATATTCAATTTTTTCATCATTTTCTATGTGATCATCGTCATATAGATTTAAATTATTAATTTCTTTTGCTAACAGATCTTGATCTGGTAAAGAATTAAATTCATCTTCTGGTGTAATTTTTGTTGTTTCAATACACCTTTCTATTAAAGTTTTAATATTATCTTCAGTAAGATTTGATGATGAAATGCTAGATTTTTTTTTACCTATATAAGTTGTTAAGCTAACTGCCAAACTATCAGATCGATCCGACTCATCTAATTTTTTGTTTCTAAAATTAACTGTTTCAGAAATAGAATGCATGACGGCTGCACTAGAGTCTGTTGCACCTAATTTTTTAGCTAAATCTATACAAAATGAAGCTGTTTTTTTTAAATAATCTTGATCTTTAATCATTTGATTTATAGTTGAGTTCCACCAACGGTCATTTTATCAATTAAAATTGAGGGTTGAGCCACACCAACTGGCACACCCTGTCCCGCTTTTCCACATGTTCCAATACCCGGATCAAGCATCATATTATTTCCAACTAATGAAACTTCCTTTAAAATTGATGGGCCGTCACCTATTAATGTTGCCCCTTTAATGGGAGAACCTATTTTACCATTTATAATTTCATAAGCTTCAGTACAATTAAACACAAACTTTCCTGAGGTAATATCAACCTGACCTCCTCCAAAACTTACTGCAAATATGCCTTTATCAACTGATTTAATCATTTCTTCTTGAGAGTATTTTCCATTTAGCATCATTGTGTTTCTCATTCTTGGGAGAACAATATGTTTATAACTTTCTCTTCTGCCACTTCCTGTAGATCTTGTATTCATTAATCTTGCATTCAAACGATCTTGCATAAAATTCTTTAATATACCGTTTTCAATTAAAACAGTTTTTTCTGTAGGAGTGCCCTCATCATCAATTGTTAAACTTCCTCTTCTATTGTGTAAAGTTCCATCGTCAACAATTGTTACACCTTCACTTGCAACTCTTTGACCCATTAAACTATGAAAAGCAGATGTTTTTTTTCTATTAAAGTCCCCTTCTAAACCATGTCCTATAGCCTCATGAATAAGTATTGCAGGCCATCCTGGGCCCAAAACTACCTGCATTTCCCCAGCTGGTGCAGGTTTACTATCTAAATTTACTGAAGCAATTCTAAATGCTTCATCACATACTTTTTTCCAATTATCATCTTTCAGATATTCATCGTACGATTGTCTTCCACCAATTCCATAAACGCCTGTTTCTTTTTTTCCATTTTTTTCAAGCATCACCGAAACATTAAAACGAATTAAAGGTCTAACGTCGGTTAGCACTTCACCACCTGATCTAATAATTTCTATAGATTTATGTTCCCCAGCAAAGCTAGCTGTAACCTGCTGAACAATGCCACCTTTTGCTCTAGTATAACTATTTATATCTTTTAAAAGTTCTAATTTAGATTTAAGTGATTTTTTTTCTATAGGATTAACATCTTCATAAATTTTCTCATTTGTTTTTGAAATTTCATGATTATAAACCCCATTCTGTGATTTCAATGTTGAGCTTAAATTATCAGCTGATTGTTTTAACGAACTTTTTGAAATTTCATTTGAATGGGAGTAAGCGACAACCTCACCTGTTACTGCTCTTAAACCATAGCCTAAATCAGAACTATAACTAGAACTTTTAATTTTATTATCATCAAGTACGATCGACTCACTTTTAGAATTTTCCAAATAAAGTTCACCATCATCGCATTTATTTAAAGTTTCAGAAATAATATTTTCTGCATCTTTTCTTGATAAGTCTGTTTTTGTAAAAAAATCATTCATAGCAGTCAAATAGTGGTTATAATTATTTTTTCAATTGGTGTATTTCGCACATATACAAACTATCTAATTCTAGGTAGTTTTACTAATTAATAAAAAAAGGATCATAAATGAAAAAATTTGATGAATTAATGAAAATTTCCGATGAAATAACAAATATCTCTGTAGATGAGGCTAAAGAAAAACTAAACGATCCAAACGTACAATTTATAGATGTTAGAGATAAAAGTAATTTTGAGACAGAAACAATTGGTAATGCGGTAAATTTAGAAAGAGGCTTGTTGGAATTTTATTTAGCAGACGGCAGTCCTTTAGAAAATGAAATGTTTAAAAATAACCCAGATAAAGAATACGTGGTATTTTGCGGCCTCGGTGGCCAAAGTACTCTTGCAACAAGAACAATGCAAGAAATGGGATTAAAAAATGTAAAGAATATGACTGGCGGAATGACTGCGTGGAAAGAAAAAAAATAATCTGTGAAAGTCTATTTTAACAATTCCTGTAATATTTGTCGTGCTGAGATAAATTTATATAAAAAACAAAATATTGAAGACATAGATTGGATTGATATTACTAATAATAAATCTGCAGAAGTAGAAACTCAAAAAAGTGATAAAGCTCTTTTGCGCAGACTTCATATTATAGATGGCGAAAGAATCGTAGATGGAGCAGAAGCTTTTTTATTAATCTGGAAAAAAATTCCTAGATATAAATTTCTATATACTTTTTTTAAAATACCAATAATTTTTACTTTATTCTCATACTTTTATGAATTTATTGCTTTCTTTTTGTATTTAAAAAATAAAAAACAACTTTCTAAATAAATTTTTTACTTATTGAGAGTAAACATTAATTAAATTATATTTTTATTGTGAAACTTAGAAAATTTTTTTTAATAGCTTTATACATAGGTATTTTTTCTACTTCTGCACAATCATCTCAAGAAAATATTTTAAATAATCTTTTCAATCAACTTGGGAAAGTTAATAATTCAAAAAGTGCAGTTTTATTAGAAGCGAAAATTTGGTCTATTTGGAATGAACATCCAACTAACAATAAATTAACTGAGAAGTTAGAATTTGGAACAGAGCTGATGCAATATGGGGATTATAATTACGCACTAAGCGTTTTTGATAACATTATAGTTACTGACCCTAAGTGGTCTGAGGCTTGGAATAAAAGGGCAACAGTATATTTTTTAATGAATCAATTTAAAAATTCTCTAGATGATATTGATAAAGTTTTAAACATAGAGCCCAGGCACTTTGGAGCATTATCTGGACAAGCAAGAATTTTTATTAAACTTCAAAAATATGAAAAAGCTATTAAGAGTATAAAAAGAGCATTGAAGTTTTACCCATCATTTAAGAGTGGCGAGATGATACCTGAAATTGAAAGATTAATTAGAGAAGAGAGTATTTAATCTAATCTTTTTTCTCTCTTTTTCTTGAAATTAACTGAGTCAACGAGTCCACCATCAAATCTGAAGCTTTAAATATTTCATTAGGTTTAAACTCATATGAAGAATTTTTTTCAGGATTGGATTTATCTTCGATAACTATCCCTTTGTCTGGCGAGTTATCTTTTATATAGATTAATAATAACCACTCTTCATCTGGAGCTTCGTCCCATTTAATAAATATCTCACCAGTTTCAAACCTTAGGTCAATACATCTAAAGATAGACATATGTCTAGTTACATGACGTTTATTAAGTTGAAAAACTAGACTACTTGCACTTCTATAAAAGCTTTCAAGAGAAAGTTCTATTTTTTGTCTTGCTATTTTGTAATCTTTTTCTTTTTGTAATAAAGTTTCTCTATCTTCATCGCCTTCAATTTTGACACCTAAAGCCTCGACTCTTTCTCTGATTTTTTGATCTCTTATAATTCTATATTTATCTTTTAATTTTTTTATTCTTGCTTGAAGACCAGAGTAATCATCTCTCTTTTCTTTTAAGGAAATTTTTTCTATTTTTTCAAGTTCTTTGATTTCTCTTATTCTGAATCTTTCAATCTGTTTTTCTAACTGTAATTGTTTTAAAAATTGTCTTTGTCTTTCTGCTTGTTCAATTCTAAGTAATGCTTGCTCCTTACGTAAAAATAATTTTATGTCTCTTGCTCTTTCTTTTTCTAATTTAACTTCTTCCTTTAAATTTTTTTCTTGGAGTTTAGTTTGAAGCTCTTCTTCTTTTATTTTTTGCTTATAAATTAATATTTTTTCTTTTTCTTTTTTTTCAATTTCATCTAATTTTATTTTTCTTTTTTCATCTGCTTTTAATATTTTGTATTCAATTATCTTATTAGCAAAAAAATCAAAAAATGCTTGAATATGTTTTTCTAAACTAAAATTGATTTTAAAATTAAATTTTGGTTTTAAAGAGTGTTGAAGCTTAATTATTCTTGATATTAAGCTCTCTCTTTTTTTAAAAGATAATTTTTTAGTTTGTATTTTCCTAGCTGACTTTTTCCTAGCTGGCTTTTTCCTAGCTGGTTTTTTCCTAGCTGGTTTTTTCCTAGCTGGTTTTTTCATAGCTGGTTTTTTCCTAGCTGGTTTTTTCCTAGCTGGTTTTTTCATAGCTGGTTTTTTTTTAATAGAATTTTTTTTTATTTTTTTCATACTTTAAAGAAGTTATGATTTATCAATATATTAATGATAAATATAGTCTCTTGTGATGGGTGTGGATGTATAACTTTTTGTTAATTGGAATTGATACACAACTTGGTCCCCCCATTTGAAAGCAATTTCACAGCCCGCAAGGTAAAATTCCCACATTCTAAAAAACCTTTCATCAAACATTTCAATAATTTTTTCCTTATTTTCTATGCAGTTTTCTTTCCAATGTCTTAAGGTGTGTGAATAATGTAATTTAAGTACCTCAATATCAGACACTATTAACCCTGCTTTTTCTATTGGCGTGGTTACTTCACTTAAACTTGGTGTATAGCCTCCGGGGAAGATATACTTTGTGACCCATGGGTGGGGGTCCCTAGGTGGATTAACAGATCCTATGGTATGAATTAAAGAAACACCAGTATCAGTTAGTAAATTTTCTATTTGTTTAAAAAATTTTTTATAAAATTTTCTACCTACATGCTCAAACATTCCAACACTTACTATTCTATCAAATTTTTCATCTAATTCTCGGTAATCAACAAGTTTGAAAGTAACCTGATTTTCTAAATTAAGTTCCTTTGATTTATTTACACAATAAGCAAATTGATTTTCTGATAAAGTTATTCCTGTTACTTTGCAATTTGTACTTTTTGCAATATCAATGGCCAACGATCCCCAGCCACACCCGATGTCAAGAATTTTGTGATTTGGTTGTATATTTAGTTTTTTGATTATGTGCTGTATTTTATTATTTTGAGCATCTTCTAAAGTGTCATTTTCATTTTTAAAATATGCACATGAATATTGCTTTTTAGGATCTAGAAATAAATCATATAATCCATCTGAAAGATCGTAGTGATGAGCAACATTCATTTTAGATTTTTTTATAAAATTAAAATTTGTCAAATATCTATATGAACCACTCAGTTTGTTTATAAATTGACTAAAAAAATTTAATTCTCCTCTTCCAATATTCATAAGTGCCAAATCTAAAAAATCAGTTAATGTTCCATTTTCAATAATTATATCTCCATCTGAATAAGCTTCTCCAAAATATAGATCGGGACGAAATAGTAATTTATAATGAAGTTTTTTATTTAAAATTTTAAGTGTAATTGGTACTTTTTTTTTAGGTGAGCCTATGATGTATTTTTTTGAATCAGCATCAACTAAAATAAAACCATCATTTTTAAATGTATTATTTAAAAATCTTGCTAGTTGCATTTATGCCACCTTTAAAGATCCCAAAGTAAAGTTTAATTTGTTAAGTTCTTCTATTAATTTCTGCTTATCCTTTTCAGTTAAAAGACTAACGGGTGGAAGAACATTTTGATAAATTTTATCACTATCAGACATAAAAGAATGTAACCCTGATATTAAATTAAATTTTTCGAAAGCATATCTTACTTCACACAACATTTCATTTTTTGTTTGTTCTTTTTTTTCAATAAAGTCATCATAAACTTTTCTTGATAAGTTTGCTGTTACATTGCAGGTTGCGGTAATAATCCCAGCACACCCTAGTTCTAAGCCTTTTAAAAGTTTTGACTCTGCCCCTGGTAAAACAGAAAAATTATCTAATTTTAGATTCTCATAAAGGTTGTATGAGCTATCTTTAACACCAACTATTTGGTTTGGAAATTTTGTAACAAGTTCTTCAACGCATTCAATACTAAATTTATATCCACAAAGCTTTTCAAAATTATATAAAATAATTCTACTATTTGGCATTGACTCAACTACTCTTGAATAAAACTCTATCACTTCTTTATCACCGTACTTATAATAAGCAGGTGGCATAATTAAAAAATCATTAAAATCTAAAGATGATGCGACGCTCATCAAATTTATGGTTTCATTTAAGGAATTAAGTCCAGTCCCAATTAAATATTTATCTTTATATCTACTTTTTGATAATTGATTCAACAAACTAATTTTTTCACCGATAGATATAAGTTGAGCCTGTCCTGTGCTTCCAAATATAGCCACTCCATGACAACCTTGATCAATTATTTTTTCAGCATGGCTAACTGTTTTTTTAATATTTAAGCTTAAGTCACTATTAAATATAGACATTGATGCCGCATAAATGCCTTTTATTTTACTCATTCTTAAAACTTATATAAATTTAAAAATTAGTAAAGATGATAAAGTATTAAATGAAAATTTTAGTAATACAAAATAAAATGGGGATTGGTGATATGATTATCTATCTACCATTTATTAAAGCAATTTCTAAAAAATTTAATACAACTGTAAGTATTCTTGTTAAGGAAAGTTCAAAAGCAGAACAATTTTTAAAAAACAGTAATTTTATTGATAAGATTATTATTCTTGAACGGAACAACAAGCTAAAGAATGATAGACACGAAGGACTTGTAGGTTTCTACAATTTAATAAGAGACCTTAGACAATATAGTTTTGATAAAGTTTTTATTTTTAACTCATCTTTTAGATTTAATTTAATTGCAAAAATTGCTGGAATTAAAGATATTCACCAGTACCCTTTATTACAGAAAAAAAATCAGCATATTATTGAAGCTGCAAAAAAACTTTTAAAAAAAAACCTAGATCTAAATATTGAATCTAATCCAGAAATTTCAATTAACAATCATTCTATAAAAGAAGCAAGATCAAGATATAAGATTGACAATAATGAAAAAAATATTTTACTTGGTATAGGTGGATCTGGGCCAACCAAAAGAATTCCTGCTATAATTTTTATAAAACTTATGCGCTTAATAACTCAAAAGTACAAATGTAAATTTTTTCTTGCAACTGGAAAAGACATCCAAGAACAAGAAATTTTAAAAGAAATAATTGATACAGAATTTAAAAATGTATGTTATCGATTGGATGATTTAAACTTAACTGAAATATTACCAATAATAAAAAATTGTGATGTTTCTGTTTGTAATGATTCAAGCTTTAGCCATCTTTCTTCTGGGTTGGGAATAAAAACAATAGTATTAATGGCTGATACACCCTTACTTTATGGAAATTATAGCTCGATGATGCACCCAATTATTCCAGATGGAGAAAATACCGTGACACATGATACTCTTGGAAAGAATAGGATTAATCCCAATAAAATTTTTAATCAGTTAGATCATATTTTAAATTAAGATAAATTTCTTAAAATAACTTCTTTAGCTTCATTTACAATCGCAGACAATCTTGCAGTTTCTGGTGACACATCGGGATGAATTTTTTTTTGAATATTAATATAAGCTTTATTTACATCTTCTTTCGAATTTCTTTTATTTTTATCAAGATTTAAAATTTTATAAGCTTCCTCTAAAGATAATGTGGAAGAATTTTTAATATTTTGATTTTGATTGAATGAAAATCTTCCAGATCTTCGAAGTGTTTGAATTAGCCTAAACAAACCAATCAATTGAATAATTGAAAACCCTTTTAACTTAATTATAGCTAAACTTAGCAGCGTTAAGGGTATACTAAGTAAAAACTTGCCTCCCACAGCAAGTAATAAAGCTAAAACTATCGACCCAATAAAAATTAACTTTCTTAAACGTTTTGATATTTTTCTAGATGACGTGCCGGCAAATAGTTTTAGTAAAAAGTAAACAATTCCAAAAATAACTAGTGTATAAATGATTATATTCATATATTTAATTTATTCTTATGAAAATACCACAACTTAAAAAAAAATCAGAAATAAAAACATGTCATAACACCAGCTGGGAAGATGATTATAGCTGGATACATCAGGAAGATATCCTGGAGGTGTTAAAAGACAGTAAAAAATTAAATCCTGAAGTTAGAAAATATTTAGAAAAAGAAAATTCTTACACAGATTTTCATTTATCAAATACTAAAAGTATTCAAAAAGAACTATTTGATGAAATTAAAGGGAGAATAAAATTAGACGATGAATCTCTACCATTTAAAGATTTTGATTATGAGTATTGGTCAAAAACAACTGCTAAAGGAAATTATTCAATAAAACTAAGAAAAAAAATTGGCACTAATAATGTTGAGGAAATTTGGAATGGTGATGAGGAAAAAGAAAAACTTAATGTAGAGTACTTTGGTGTTGGTGACCTTGAGGTTAGTTTTAATGATAAATATTTAGGATATTCTTTGGACACAAAAGGATCTGAATATTACACAATATATATTAGAGATATAAATACAAAAAAATTAGTTACTGAAAAAATTGAAGAAACATCAGGAGGCATAACTTTTAGTTTAGATGATCAATATATTTTTTACTCAAAACTAGATGAAAATCACAGACCAAGAAAAATTTATAGACACAAATTAGGTACAAACACTAAAGAAGATCAATTAATTTTTGAAGAAAAGAGCGAAGCTTTTACAGTTGGGATTGGTTTAAGTTCAGATGACAAATATTTTTTTATTAATACCTCAGATCATAATACTTCTGAACAATATTACTTTAGTGTTAATGAGAAGGAACCAAAACCTAAATTAATAAAAAAAAGACAAAAGGGAATACTTTATTCTGTTAATTCTTGGGATGGAAAATTTTACAACCACACAAATGAAAATGCTGAAGATTTTAAAATAGACTTGACTGATAATTTAGAAAAACCAGACTGGAAAACATTTATAGCTGCAAAAGAAGAGGTTTTAATCGGTGGTCTAATATTTTTAAAAAATTGGATCATAAGATCAGAGACTTCGGATGCTTTGGATAAATTATTTGTAAAAAATATAACAACTGGAAAAGAAGAAGAATTAACTTTTTCAGATGAAACTGTGTACGTCCCTGGTGCTTCTTTATTACAAAGAGATAAGGGTACAGATGAGATCTATTTAAGTTACTCGTCACCAAAAACACAATCAAGAGTTTATTCTTACAACCTTAGTTCCAAAGAAAAAAAATTAGTTAAAGAGCAAGAAATTCCCTCAGGTCATAACCCTGATGATTATATTGTTGAAAGAGTTAATTGTAAATCACATGATGGAAGGTTGGTCCCCCTCACAATAACAAGACATAAAAAAACGAAACTGGATGGAACTGCACATTTATTACTCTATGGTTATGGTTCGTATGGAAGTTCAATGAGTCCTGGTTTTTCTACTACAAGATTAAGTTTAATAAATAGGGATATTATCTGGGTCACAGCTCATATTAGGGGTGGAATGGAAAGAGGAATGAAATGGTGGAAAGAAGGAAAGCTGCTTAATAAAAAAAATACCTTTGAAGACTATATTGCATCTGCAAAATATTTAATTGAAAATAAATATACCTCAAAAAATAAAATAATAGGAATGGGTGGTTCTGCTGGAGGCCTTCTTATGGGGGCAGTTGTTAATCAAGCACCAGAATTATTTCTAGGAATAATAATGGCTGTGCCATTTGTGGATTCTTTGACAACTAACTTAGATCATTCTTTGCCCTTAACTGTTGGTGAGTTTGATGAGTTTGGAAATGCAAAAGATAAAAAAGATCACTTTGACTATATTTATTCTTACGCGCCTTATAATAATATTAAAAAGATGGATTATCCTCATATGTTAATTACAACAAGTTTAAGTGACAACAGAGTATTATTTGATGAGCCAGTAAAATTTACTGCCAAACTAAGAGATTATAAAACTGATAATAATTTATTACTTTTAAAAACTGAGATGAACGCTGGTCATGGTGGTAAATCTGGAAGAGATGGTGCTATAGAAGAAATTACACTTGATTATGCATTCGCATTGAAAATTTCTGAAAAAATTTAGTTTCTACTTGTTAGAAGCAGCCATTCGAAACAAAGCCAATTACCATAGAATTAGAGTCTACTTCAAATCTTCTTTCACAAACTATTCCATATTTTTTGGTATTATAAACAAGTTCTAAATTACCCTTGCCATTTTTAAAATCTTCATCCGGTTTACCTAAATCCATTTTTAAATTACTTATGGTCTTTCCAATATATTGACTTAATTTTAAATTTTCTTTTTCAACAATAGCATCAGTTTTTTGTTTAATGGTTTGACAGCTATTTAAAAAAATTAATAAAAAAATTATTTTAATTAAAGGTATATTTTTCATCTATTTAAAACCTACCATATTATCAAAATTACTAACATTAACTTTTAGGTTGTATTAATCGTACAGATTAAACTAAAAAGTGTTTATTTTATTATTATGAAAGAGATTTTAAGCAAGGAATCAAATATGTTTATATTAAATTAACTTAAAGGAGATCAAATGTTAGATAAATACTTTGATTATCGAAAACATAAGACGGACTTTAAAACAGAAGTTATAGCCGGCGTTTCAACTTTTTTGACGATGGCATATATAATGTTTTTAAATCCTGTAATACTTGCAGACGGTGGTTTTGATTTTGGAGGCGTGTTTACAGCTACTGCTTTAGCTGCTGCATTAGCTTGTTTTATTGCAGCCTTCTACGCAAAAACATGGCCCGTAGGTTTAGCACCGGGCATGGGGATAAACGCATTCATTGCGTATGGTGTTTGTTTGGGAATGGAATATACGCCTGCAGAGGCACTAGGTGCTGTATTGGTTGCAGGTGTGGTGTTCTTAATAATTTCACTTACACCTCTAAGAGCTTGGCTAATTAACTCTATTCCAAAAAGTTTAAAACTTGGAATTGGAGCTGGTATCGGATTATTTTTAGCAATAATCGGATTTCAATTAATGGGACTTACGTCAGATGACCCAGTTGTACTAGTAAAATTAGGTAACTTAAGTAACCCTTTAACTTTGCTTGGTTGTGCTGCTTTCATTTCAATGATTGTAATGGAAAAAATGAAAATCAAAGGTAATATTATTATTGGTATTGTTGCTTTTAGTATAATTGCATGGCTTGGTGGTTGGGCTAATTTTAATGGAGTTGTATCATCACCTCCTCCTATGACTCATCTAATGACTTTTGATTTAGGTGCTGCCCTTAGTGCTTCTATGGTTACTGTAATTTTTACACTTTTCTTCATAGATTTTTTTGATACTGCAGGAACGCTTACAAGTGTTGCTAATGTAGCTGGGAAAATTGGAAGTGATGGTAAAATTAAAGATATAGATAAAGCAATGTTATCAGACAGTGTTTCTACTGTTGCAGGTGCTGTAATGGGCACATCGACTGTTACGACTTATGTTGAATCTGCTGCTGGTGTAAAAGCTGGTGGAAGAACTGGTATGACCTCGCTAGTAATAGGCTTATTATTTTTATTATGTCTATTCTTTAGTCCTTTAGCAACATCGTTGCCAAAAGAAATTGATGCAGCTGCATTAATTTATATCTCAACTTTGTTTGTTCGAAATATAACAGACATTGAGTGGGATGATGCTACTGAAGCAGGCCCTGCTGTACTTGCTATGATGGCAATGCCATTTACCTATTCAATTTCGAATGGTATAGCGCTTGCTTTCATTTCTTATGCTGCTATTAAAATTTTCACTGGAAAATTTGGTAGTACTAACCCAGCAATTTGGGTTATAGCAATATTGAGTCTAGTTAGCTTTTATGTAGCCTAATAGGTTAAAATATTTTATTTAGGGCGGTCTTCGGATCGCCCTTTTTATTTCTGGTGTTTTTTCTTAATATCTTCAATCCTTATTTCCTCGTAGACTTCAAAAGGTTGTACAATCCAAGGATTATTTTCTAATTTTACAGCACAATAATCTGGATCAAAAGTTGATTTTTGCTTTTTCCACAAAGTTGCTGTTTTAATGTTGTCAATTTTACCTTTTATAGGTTCATATTTTTTCAGCCAATCAACACTTTTGTTTAAAGTAATTCCCGTATCTGAAAGATCATCGCATAGTAGAATATTGCCACCCATATTTTTTGCTATAGAGCTCATTTCTCTAGAAAAAACTATTTCTCCTTGTTCATCTTCGACACCTTTGCCACTATATGATTCAACTGCTAAATAAGCACATTTCAATTTAAAAACTCTACTAAGTATATCAATCATTGGGGCGCCCCCTCGCATTATACCAACTAATAAAGTTGGTTTATAGCCACTATCATAAATTTGAACAGCTAGCCTCTCGACAGTATTATTATAATCATCCCAACTAACAATTAATTTTTCACTCATTGTAACTTGATATCCTTGTTATGGTTTAAAAACAAAAATTAAAAACGCTAAAAATATAAACGCCAAAATAGAAATTGCTAATATAGAATTTTTAATTACTTTTCTACCCCTTAAATTAAAGTAATGCCGTGCTGTTGCTGATATTATTGCGATCGCACAAAGAATTAACCAATTATACTTATGATAAACTATAAAACTGTAGTGACCAGATAGCATGACAAATAGAACTAAAAAAGTAGAGTAATTATTATGAATTGATCTTTGTTTTGCTGCTAAAGACAAACTACTATCAATTTTCTTATTTTTTAAACTACTTTTAATTATATTCATTTGATTTGGAATTATTACAGTAAAAACATTACCAAACATATTTGTTCCCAATATCAATCCAACACTTAGAAAAGCAAATTTAGCAGTAAATATTTTTGTTAAACCAAAAGAAGTTAGCAACAACAAAGAAAAAGCAACAAGTAAAAAAAGTATATTATTTTTAATTATTGAGGACTTGCATAAAAAATCATAGACAAGCCAATAAAAATATAAAGATAAAATTGAAATTAAAACAGCAGAGATTGGTGATATTTCTAAGACTTTTTTATTAACCATTAAAATCCCAGAATTATAATAGTAAATGACAAATAAAAGTAAAATTCCAGTTATAAATGTTAAATAACTTTGCCATTTGAAAATTACTAAACTTTTAAGATAATTTGCTGGTGGAGATTTTTTTAACCTTGTTAGCTTATAAAAATATCCAGAGTGCATCAAATAACCCTCTCCATCAATGGTGGTGCTTGAAATACTTTTATTAAGTTTATTATCTAAATAATTAAATAAAAAACTATTACCAACCCACAGTATAGCAAATAAAACATGTCCCCATCTTAAGACAAGCTCTAACCATTTCATTGTGTAAGGTAAAAAATCCATATCTAGTATTTAATCTTATCTATTTTTTTACTCCAAAGTTCGAAAGTTTTTAATGCTTCTTCTCTTAACATTTGTTTTATTGGAATTTGTCTATCTTCATTTTTTTTAGAAATTTCTGAGTAAATTAAAGAATCATCAAAATCAATATTTTTTGCGTCCTCTCTAGTATTTGCATAAAAAATATTATCTATATGTGACCAATATATTGCGGCTAAACACATGGGGCATGGCTCACAACTTGTATATAAGTCACATCCTGTAAGCTTAAATGTATTCAGTTTTTTGCATGCTTCTCTAATTGCAACTACTTCAGCATGTGCTGTAGGGTCATTAGATAGAGTTACTTTGTTTGAACCTTCGGCAATGATTTCATTTTCCTTAGTAATCACACACCCAAATGGCCCACCATCATTATTAGCACTATTCATTGAAAGTTCTATGGCTCTCAGCATGAAATTATTTTTTGTATTCATCTTTATTTTTTAATTATCATATCTAATTCTATTTTTTAATTCATTTAAACTCATTAAAATTTTTTCTGGTGTTGCTGGGGCATCAAGTTTTGGTATGACTTTGTACTCTCCAACTGATGCTACTGCATCTTTAATTGCATAAAATACACTCATAGCTAACATTAATGGAGGCTCTCCAGTTGTTTTAGATTTATTGACAACATTTTCTTTATTTTTTCCTTGCTTAAATATCTCAACATTAAATATTTTAGGAATATCACTTGATGCAGGTATTTTATAAGTAGAAGGTGAGGTAGTAGTAATTTGACCATTAGGTTTCCAATTAACCTCTTCCATAGTTAACCAACCTTGTCCTTGTACAAAACCCCCTTCAATTTGTCCCAATTCTAATACTGGATTAATCGCTTTTCCTGCATCCTGTAAAATATCAACTCTATCAATTATATTTTCTCCAGTAAGAGTATCTATTGTAACTTCTGTAACTGAGGCACCATAACAAAAATACAAAAAGGGTCTTCCAGAAAACGTTTTTTTATTAAAATGAATTTTTGGTGTTGAATAAAAACCAGAAGAAGATAGTGAAATTCTATTTAAATAAGCTTCTTGAATTATAGAATTAAATTTAAATGTTTTATTATTGACTTTAATTAATTCATTTTTATAAGCTATATTTTTAATATTTTTAATATTATACTTTTTCTTAATAAATTTTTCTAAATTTTCTTTAATCTTTGAAACAGCATTAAGTGCTGCTGCACCATTTAAATCTGTTGTGGATGATGCTGCACTTGCAGAAGTATTTGGAACTTTGGATGTGTTTGTTGAAGAGATTTTTACTTTTTCATAAGATAAACCAAATGCATTAGCTACTAATTGAGCTATTTTTGTATTAGTTCCCTGACCCATTTCAATTCCACCGTGATTTAAATAAACACTACCATCTGTATAAATATGAACTAGGGCACCTGCTTGATTGAGATGAATTGTAGTAAATGAAATACCAAATTTAACAGGAGTAATTGCTATTCCTTTTTTTAAATATCTATTATTTAAATTAAATTTTTTAATTTTTAAATATCTTTTTTTATAATTTGATTTTTTGATTAATTTATTTAAAATTTCTTGTATTACATTATCTTCAATTTTCATTCCATAATGTGTAATGTTTTTACTATTTTTTTTGTAAAAATTATTTTTTCTAACTTCTGCAGGATCTTTTTTTAAATGTCTTGCTATATTA
>Ga0222631_1000198_pt1 | contig 18687 bp, 24 predicted proteins | sample AntAcemetagenom5_FD_179826 | JGI IMG/M metagenome (GOLD analysis project Ga0222631, IMG submission 179826) | Saline water microbial communities from Ace Lake, Antarctica - #5 | ecosystem: Environmental > Aquatic > Non-marine Saline and Alkaline > Saline | place: Antarctica: Ace Lake | collected... | reverse complement strand
ACATGAGCTATTTCACCACTTGCTCCAAAATGAGGAGAGGATTTTATTCCGAAATCTTCTATCTTTCCTTGCTTAGTAACATTAGTTTCTAATGGAAAATTGCCACCAACATTGTCTCCGCCTTTTGATAAAGTTAAAACTAACTCACTATAATTTTCTCCACCAGCCGATGTATATTGATCGTATTGAGATTTAGGCATAAAAGCTGTATCCGTAAATTGTCCTAAAGCTTCCATAAGATCATCTCCACCATCACCAAATGTTGCATACATTTCTTCATTAGATCTAATATTCATCTCATTGAATACTGCCACTCTTTGATCTTTAGGAATTTCGTATCTTATATGATTAGAAATATAAGCTCCATTATTATCTAAATATTTTTTGAAGTTTTCAAATTCATCTGATTGAACATGAAATCCATTATGAGTATCTGAATTTTTAATTGTCTGCTCTGGTAAAGTAGTCTCACTTGAAAAATTATCATAAAGTTGTTTTTCCATATTATCTGTTAATAAGTTTTTTGTGCTTTTACTTTTAATTGCATGAATTAAATAGTGATCGCCAAATGTCGTATCAAAATAATATTGACCTATTGCACCGCTCATATCATCATCTAATCCATTTACAGCTCCATATAAATTGTACTCATTCATAAAACTTCCAAAATTATAATTTTGATCTGTTATATCTGGTGCATCAATACCTTCTGCATATTGTGTTTTTTTAATTTTAAAATTATCTATTCTTTTATGTTTAGCTTCTCTTAAATAATCTAAATGATCTGAAACATATCTTAAACCTTCATGATTAGTTTTTTCAATTTCTTCATAAATGTTATCTTGTATTTTTCTTATTTCTTTATCAGAATAATCGACTAAAGATTTTGATTTTAGTTTTTCTGGTGTATCTACAAAGTTACCAAATTTTCTTTCATTAACATCAAGTCTGTTAGCTTCTATAAATTCTAATATTTCTTGTTGTGTTACATTCTTTTTGTCTTTTAAAAATCCTTCAAGACCAATCCATTTTAATTCGTTTTCTTTAACACCTGGAGTATTCTTAATTGTATTATAAATCTGTTCTCCAGCTCCTTTAGTAATTTTTGTTTCAACAGCGGTTTTAACTGCTGATTTAAAGACTGGGACTTTACTTACTGCATTAACTATTGCTTTAAGCGGATTACCTTCAGCTTCATTATCTATTGTTAAAGCTGTAGTTCCAGCAGTAGTAGCAGTCATTGCTGGAATATATCTCTTCATAAATTTGAAAGCATCTATGATGCCTGGAATAGCAGTTGAGAAAGCTCCATATTCTAATGCTTGGACCACTTCATCTGCAATAAATTCTTCTGGAGTATTAGGTAAAATTCCAATTAGATTTTTTAGTCCAACAATATCTTTTTCAAAGAACTCTTGAGCAAAGGTACTTTCATTACCCATAATTTTATCTTCAATTCCAATAGCTCCACCAATACCACCAGAAATAAAGAATGCTGGGTATTTTGGTACACCAGCTTTTTTTAAACTATTATAAATAGGCATAGAATAAAGTAAGTCTTGAGACATCACTCCAACTAATTGAGAAACAAAATTATCATCTTTTTTAAACTCATTAAGATATTCTCTAGCCTTACCTAAATTATTTGAAACATTAGTTGCTGTGTCGTAAATTTGTTTTTCGTTATCTGCAGTCATAAAACCATTTGGCATTCCTGTTACCAAAGGCATTTTATCTAAAGCTTTTGCAAACAATGGTGCTAGATTAGTTGCAACATCTGCTCCATTAATTACAGCAGTAGCTAAACTTAAAACTGTGTCTTTTCCTGTATCGACAATAAAGTCTGCAACATTACTAAAAAATTCTTTTTGTACTTCTGGTGTTGCATGTTTTGCAATCCAATCTTCTTTAGTTCCACCTTGATTTATAAAGCCATCAAAATCTTCAAGAATGACTGGAGATAGATTTGCTTTTTGTTCATAACCTTCAAGAATAGACGTATCCATTTTATTATCTTGAAATAATTTATAAGCATCACTTTCTCTTACTTCTCTTTTTTCAAAGTCTGGTAAATATATGTTATTTAATAAATCACTCATTAATTTTTATCTGGATCATATTTAAAGTTACTTGTGCTTTGACCACTTTTAGTAGCCCATTCAAATTTTGCTGTTTGATCTTTGCCAGGAGCAACTCTCATTCTAATTCCGAATATATCTCTTGCAAAATTAATCTTATCTAAATCATCTATTAATCGTTTAGCATTGAAAGCAGATTTATTAGATGTATTAAATATTTCTAAAATTTCTTTTGAAACTAAATCAAAATAATTTGTGTCAGTTAAAGCTTTAGACCAGTCCACATCCTTATTTGGAAAAGGCAGATGACTTAAACTTGGTATGTGATCTTCGTTAAACTCTTCTTCTAAAATTGATAGATAAGCATTCTCTGGAGACATGCCATCCATAACTTTTGAATTATAACTCTGTAAGATAAACTGTTCTTTATTAGCAATAGCTGCTGCAATAGCTTGACCTTTTTTACCTTTAACAGTTGATATATTTCTTATGTTGGAATTAATCAGTTTTGAATAAAATTGGTAATCTTTATGACTTTCAAAGTCTGTTTTAGCTTTATCAATAATAGCATTAAAGGCTCCTATATCCTCCATAGCCATATCTTTTAAAATATTGTTGTCCAGGATGTATGATTTTTTAATATCATTTAGTTGTTGAACTGTTTTAGCTGAATAAATTTGAGTAGTGATTGCCATATATAATTCATTATCTGTCATTCCATCTTGAGCTTTTTCAGTTAGGAAATCAGATACTTTTATAAACATTGGCTCTGTAATTAATCCATCTTCATACATGCCAAATAATTCATTAATAGTTGGTAGCTCATTCTTAAAATCTTCATCAGTTTTGTTTTTTTGAAAATTATCAATACGGACTAAAACTTCTGTAAATGCACCAATTTGAGTATCTTGTTCTCTTAATTCTTCTATTCTTGTTTTTCTATTTATTTCAGCTCTATCACTATTTCTTTTATTTTTTGCTTCTTTAACATATTCTTCAGCAGCCTCTGGTCCAACAGCTTCAATTAATGCTTCCTGGTTTTTAATAATTTCTTTAGGATTAATCTGAAGATTAGAATTTAATAATAATTTATTCTTTAAATTAGTTTTTTGTTTTACTAATGCTGCATATTCTTTATCACCAATATATTTAGCATAACCTTTGTTTTCAATTAATTTTTCAAAAGCTATAGTTCCGATTGCCATTTCAGCTTGATCTTTACTTACCATCATAGCAATACTGTCATCAAAACTTTCATTTAATCCGACTGTAAATCTATCAATATTATTTGTAGAAATTTGTCCATTAAGTTTAGCACCTAATAGAGCTGCATTTTCTGCAATCTTATTTTTTAATGTTCTTTGAACTGGTCCACTTTGACCTTCTAAAAATTTATTAAAATTACTTGGTTCTAAATCTTTTAATAATTTATTAGGAGCATCGGTATCGTAACTGTCTTTATATTTTGAATATTTCTTATCTATATCAAGTTTAATTTTTGGATATAATCTATTAACATTGTTTTGATCTTCAATAGCATACATATCTTTTTGAATATCAGCGATTGATTGAGCAACAGATGTAATAGCCGCACCTCTTTGAGTTGCTAAAGAAAATGGTAAAGCAAGAGCAGACGTTGCTGGTGTAGTGCTGTCTTGAACTTTTGCGTTGCTATTAAAAATTTCTAATTTTGCCATTATACGATAACTAATCTTCCAGCAGATTGAGATTGAGAGCCCATAGATAATAAACTTCCAGCAGCTTTCATATATTCTGTGTTAGCTGTCATCTTGCCTTTAAATTCTTCTCCTCTACCTCTAGCTTCAATTAGCATAGATTGATTAATCATATCGTTGACTGTAACTTTGCTGTTGTAATCAGAGATAGCTAAATCAAAAGATTGTAATTGTTTATTTTTTAAAGCAACAAACATTGGTGTTGTGCCAGCTCTCATTTCTGCACCAGATCTTAAAGACTGTACAAAGAAGTTTGAATATTGTTGATCTTGTTGATCTAATAATCTTGGTTTTTCAACAGAGTTATAAACTTGTTCTTTTACCGCAGCTTTTTTTCTTTCATATAAAGCCTCTTGATAGGCAACACTTGCATTGTATTTACCGATTGCTTTTGCTGAACTTGCTGCTGCTAAATTACCTATGAAACTCATAAATTTTTGCCATCCTATAATAGTTAGTTTGGTCTGGACCATACATGGTCATCAAACCTTCGTTTTTTAATCCAAGCCATTCAGCAAACCGAACACCAGTTTTAAATTCTTCTTTGACTGCTGTTTGCAATCTCCAAATATTGTTATTGTTACAAAGAATATCTAATCTTTTTTTAACAGCCGCAGCTGATTTAATTTTGTAATCATGCGATCTTTTACTTGCCATAACCCAGCCTTCAGCAACACCATTCCATAAAGGATAAATGCCACCACACAAAATAGGATTATCATTAACCAATAAGCTATATGACAAACCAGGTACCACAATGTCGATACGATTTTCTGAAAAACTTGCATCTATATCCATTAATTTATCATTCATTCCGAATGCAATTAATTCATCTCCATGTTTAGTTTCGTAAGGAACAACTTTAAAATTAGCCATCCGATGTAACCAGAGTTGGATATATTGCTAATACTGAACAAGGCAGAGGCTGATCTTGTTTTATAAATATAAATCCATCTGAATTATAATCGTCTCTAAATTCTATTTCTTTGTCTCCAGCCAATAAAGTATCAACAGGAGAACTTAATAATGATGATGTTGTTCTGAATGGAATAGTCTCTAAGTTTGATAATGTTGGTCCAACTTTTACACCAACTGTTTCAAATAATCTTAAAACTACTTTTGAAATTCTTTTTGTTTTACTTTGAGAAGTTCCTTCAGCAGCTCCACCTTCAATTCTCATTGTTTGTAAAATACTATCGTAAGATAAACCGACACAAGCTTTAGTAACTGATCGATCTAAAGTAATTGCTCCAGAGCTTACAGTTTTGTTTGCATGTGTTGCACCATCACCTAATATTGAAACTGATTGACCTTCTAAATGAGCTAAACCACTTAATGTAGTTGTCGCAGATCCAGAGTAGGATAAGTGACTATCTAAAAATTTAAAATCTGTTGCGTCTGTTTCATCAAAATCAAAATCTGAAAAACATTCTATATATCTTTTAGTTGCACCATTAACAGTTCTCTTAACAATTATCCAAAGTTCATCCTCTGTTAAAGTTCCAGAAATAGTTGCAGCACTTTCACATACCGCATTACCACTTCCAAATACTCCACCGAAAATATGTCTTGTCCAGGCAACAACATTTTCTGATCTTTGGTAAGTTAAAGCAGCTAATACTCCATCATCTCTTACACACCAAATAATACTACCTGGTTCTTGTTGATAGACCATTTCATTAATACCAGTATTGGTAACTGTATCGTTAAGTATAGTCAGATCTGCGGCTTGATAACCATCACTATCAAAGTTGTATTGTAATTCTCTAATTTTTCTTTTTGCTTTTTGTAAAAATAAAATGGCATTTCCAGCTGGAATAGCATCAACATTAGCTGCTCCGAAAGAAGATTGTCTTTTAATTGTTACATTAGTAGGAGTTATAGAGGCATCTGTTCCATCTGCGGATACAGTAAATTCACCTCCTGTTGTTCCAATTACTAAAGTTCTAACCGCCTTCATATATCTAATGGCATTAACTTGATTTGATGCAATCGTATAAACCATAGCATCATCGGCATTTGTGCCAGTAGTCATATTTTCGTAATCACCAGCTTTAGAAAAAAATAAAGTTTGTGGCTCATCTGTAGTTCCAGCAAATACTAATCTTTGTTCAAAAAATGAAACACAAGAAGGATGTCCAGTTGTATCTGAAAAAGCACCTAGACTAAAAGCAACTGTTGCAGCTGTACTCGCAAAGGCTGTTGTAATTGTTGCAACTGCTACTGTTGCATTTGTTCTGGCTGTTATCTTTGCCTTACCACTATTGAAAGATATTATTCTTCCAACATCTGTTGCAAGCCAACCTACTCCACCATTAATTCCAGTAATTGCAGAAGCAGTTATATTTACACCAGTTCCAACACCAGCAGAAGCTGGAGTTAAAGTTGTTGTTGATATATTTGTTGCAAGATAAGGACCATCTGTGAAAGCTACTTCAATTAATGTCCAAGCAGTATGACCAGTTCTTGATAACTTCATCGTCTCATGATTGGGATGAGTTATGTACATCACATCAGCAGATTGAGCGAATTTTATTTCAAATAATTCTGCTGTTAAATAAGGTGAAGATATTTCGTAAGCTGAACCACCACTTAATATCTGTCCTTTATCTTTATAAAATCTAATATAAGTATTTCCAAATTCCAAAACATAAGTTTGAGTTGTTGAAAATTCAAAAGGAATTAATCTTGTTTTTAAAGAAGATGTTTTAACTTCAGCAATATATTGAGTTCCAACTCTTCTTGTAGCCGCTCCTTGAGGATGTACTAAAAAGTTCTCAAGAGTTTTTGCTCCAGAACTATACTTATCAAAATCTGTTCTACCATCCATCTTTGGAGAAAATTCTCCTGATACAAATGATGTTAAAGCTAGTGTTGTTCTTGGCATATTTTTTTAAAAATTTCTTGTTGAGTTAGACCTTGTTCTTCTTTTTTACATTTAGTAATTGGATCAATCTCATCTTCATTAATAATTTCTACTAATACGTATCGATAAACTTTTGTGTCATCTCCCCATTGAAAATGAAGCAATGATTTAGGATCTGAATATTTTTCTAAAAGCCTTGGATCAAAAGCTGATTTGGTCATTATAACCTGGCATCAATAAATTCATTAGCTTCAATAGTTCCTAAAGAATTTTCTGTTGCGTCTATAAATCTTGCTTCTCTTAATCGTTCATCTGCGTTAGTTAAATAATTTTTTGCTAGTGTTGCATTATTTGTGATTGCATAAGCTATGTCCGCTGCCAACATTGCTGCAATACTTTCTTGAAGATACACATCATAATTATTTGGATCGGTATCTAAAGCTATATAAATTAAATAAATTGTTCCTTCATCAGATACAATATTTCTACCTTCTAATTTGTAATCTAAAGCTGAAGCAATACTGTCTGTTGTTCCATTGTGAATTTTTAATACTCTTAAACAATCTGAAGGAAGAGCATAGGCATAGCTATATTCAATAACAGGAGCTGTGCTGTTTTGAGCTAATTGCACTCTTTTATGCAAGCAATTCCAGGCATGACTTCTAAATACTCTATTTCTAATAGGCTCATATCTTTGATTACATATTCTGGCATTTTTACTGTCATCAGTTAATGCTGAAATTGTTGAGGCTCCTAATAAGTTAAGAGCTGAATTACACATTGAAATTACACTTGCCATTATATTTTTTCCATTTTGATTTCTTTACATTCAATTTTAACAGCTAGTCTGCTGTCATTGATGTTTTCTACTGTTAAACTATTTAAACTTTCGTAAGCTTTGACATAACCCATCTTTACACATGAATAATGATCTTTAAATTCTGCAAGATATTGAGCATCATAACAATAAGGTTCTCCAGCAAAGCTACAAAGATGGAGAATTAAAATAAATTTTGTCATTATAAATACCTGGCAGATTTCTCCGCCAGGCATAATTTTTTTGGACTATTCTACTGTGTAGTAACAAGCAAAATAAATAGTACCTGTGATAGTTGCACCACCAGTCGTAATTATAATGTCGGTTTCCGCAGTAGTTCTATATCCTAGACCTGCAACAGCTGTGTTAGCAGCAGTTGATCCGCCTAGCATAGATTGAACTTGTCCAGCAGCATTCCAAGTACCAACAACAGCTAAATATCTGTCATCATCGCCAGCATCGCCAACTTTTAAAGTTGAAGAGCCACCTAAAGCATCTGCTTTAACGATAACATCCATAATAGTTGCATCTTTTGGTATTCTTGCAATTGTAATATCTGAACCAGAAACTAAAGAAGCAGCTTCGTAAGTATCGTAAGCTACTCTTAATTTTCCACCAGACATTTCGCTATCCACTTTTACAATTGGAGTAGCAGTTATATTAGTGTGATTTACACCTTTTACACTTGACATGATTTATATCTCCTATTGATTAAGCTTCATGAGCTTCGATTGTTACAACTTTTTCTTCTTCCATTCTTGTCGCACCGATAGTTTGACAAACATAGATTTGAGTTGCGTATCCTTTGTCAGATCTCTCATCAATTCTTGTCATCAAGTCTTGACCTAGAGCCATCTTCACACCATCCATTGCCCAAACTAGACAAAGTCTTTTAGATGACGCAACAGATAATCTGTTAGATACGATAAAGTTGAAGCCTAGAAACGAAGTAACTTCTCCGTTTGCTAAAGCTTTTACTGTATTGAAATCACTAGATGTTACTTCAGTAGTTCCTAACAAATCAGTAATTTGTTTTGGAGATACCGCAATATATCTTGCGATTGAAGGATCAACATTTCCAGCATCCATAAGTTCTTTTGCAGATCTTAATTTTGCGATTGTTAATCCAGCGGTTCCGCTTTCAGTTATCTTTTGTGCGGTTGGAAGAGCAGTAGCTGTTGAGCCAGTCTCTCCTGTATATGCAGTTCCAGATATTGCAGTTATGATCGCATCATCTTGAGCTCTACCTAATGCGTAAGCAGCAGCAGAAGCATAAGCTGATGTCGGATCGATTAGAGTTCTAATCTTATCTTGATTATCGATAAGATCCGCATACTCATAATCTTCAAGTGAAACTCTACGTCTTGAGTGAGGAGTATCCACCTGTGGGGTGTCTGAATGCCGAGTAGTTCTTTTGACAGCAGTTGCACTTCCAACTTGGTCAAAGAAACTATTTTTACCGACAACAGTTTCTACATCAACAGCAGGTCTCAATAGAGAACCTTTTTGTTGTGATAGCATTTGTACATTATTTGAATATTGCTGTACAAAAGCTGTAGTAATTTGACTAGACATAATTTCTAATCTCCTTATTTGTTATGGTTGATTTAATCGACTTGGTTGTCTCCAGAATGGAGTTCGCATCTGTAAATTTTAAGACTTCACTTTGTCTTTCTTCTTAGAGGTTTCGCATTTGCAAAGTTGTCTCTTTGAATTTATTGTCCAATTAAAATAATTTTGAGCTATTGGTAGAGGATCTCTTCGATCATTCTCTGCTCCAAATTCAGTTGCTAATCTTAAACATTCAAGTCTAATTTCAACTTCTGTAATTATTTCTTTTGGTTCAAACTTTTCATTAGCCATTAAGCATTTCTCTTAACTTCAACACTTCTTGAACTGATTTTTGATGATTGGGATGTGTCTTGCTCCAATAAGCAGAACCTTCTTGTGTTAGTTCGTTAATTTCTTTTTCAATGTCTTTGGCTGTCATGTATTCAGATCCATCACCTTTAATGATTTCATCTTCGGATAATTTTTCAGCTAATTGAGAAAAAGCTTTTATGACTTTGATATTGTCTCCAAGTCTTGATCCATCTTTTAAAAAAGTATTTTCTAAAAATTCAGATCCTAGAGAATTAACAGCAAGTCTTTTTGCTTGATCTAATCTTTTAGCAAACTGTGGTCCATACTCTTTTTTAAGTTCAGTCTCTGTCGCTAATTGACCTTGAGCAGCAGCTTCTTCTTGAGTTGCAGCAACATTGCCATTCATCTCATTATAAAATTTAATTAAGCCTTCAGCTTGTTTAGGCAGCAAGCCTAATTTATGAGCTGTTTTATTAAATTCTGATACTTGAGCTGGATCCATTTCTTGGTCCTTGATGTCATACTTATAATCATCTGGACTTTCTGGAGCACCCAATTTTTTAAAGACTTCATTCCAATCCTCATCGGTTGCATGTTTGTTAGGAATAGGAATTTTATCCTGTCCAACTAACTTTTGTGCATGGAGATAACTTTTTACGAAATCTTCCATGTTGTTAAAATTATCCAGAGATTTTTCTTCTCTGAAACTTTCAGGAATTAAATCTTTAAAATTCGTTTCCTGGTTAATTACCGCAGCTGTTGTCGCAGTATTCTCTTGAACAACATCTATCGGTTGTTCAGATTGCACCTCTGGTGCAGTTGTCTGATTTTCCATTAATTTACCTATGGGTTATTTTGATTTAAGCATTGCTCTAATGAAGAGAGAGATTGATCTCTGTCCTTCTAAAAAAGCGGTCTCATGACTGTTATCTTTTGAGAAAGTAGTCGAACTCTCATGACATCTTATTGAGATGTCCTCTAAAACTCTTTTGCCTTCATCTGATCCAAAAACTATTTTGTAATCATTTCTAAGCTGTTCAATTTTCTTTTGAATTTCTTTATTGTGATCCATTTAAAACTTCTTTAGCCATCGGTGCTGCATTTTTAGCTATTTGGCTTTCTGCTAATTGTTGTTGTTGTTCAGCCATTTTTGCTTCTTGTTGAGCTCTTTCTTCTCTGATTTCTTGAACTTCAACATCGGATTTAATTACTTTTGCTGGTAAGCCTAGAATTGAAATAATTTGTTTAACTAATCCATTCTCATCTATGTAATCCATGACAGGCATTGTTTGAGCAAGTGAACCAAATATTTCTAATCCTCTCATTAATGATTGTAGCTCTTGTCCTCTTTGAGCTAAAGCCATCGGTGATACAAATTCTATTTTTAATTCTTGTTGTTGTAAAATATCTGGAGCCTCTGTAAATAATTGACCTCTTAATAAAATATTAAATACTCTTGTAATTAATGGAGATAACAATTCGGATTGTAATCTACCTAAGACTGGTCCTAAGATCCGCATTTTTTCTTCTTGTCTTTGTAAAACTTCTGTTGCTGTCATGTTTCTGTTTTCAGTTACAACTAACTGATCGATATGAAACATTTTATTAATTGCATCTCTTCTTTGATTTTCATTAGCTAAAGATACCGCAACATTGGATTGAATATTTAAAGGAGTTATAGTGTCTCTTGATCCAGCTCTAAAAAAATTGATTGAACCTGGACTCATTCTTATTGGAGCAAGCATGCTATCATCCGAAACTAATAAAGGTGGATCGATCATCTTTGCAGCAGCTTTTAAACTGTTCTCTACCATTTTATTTAAAACTTTTACGTCTGGCAAAGCATTCATTCCAGGTGATCTTCCATACTGTTCAGTAGAAGCTTTTAAGTATCTTGGAATAACATAAGGATTTTCTAAAAACCCACCATTAGAAATTATATGTCCACTACCATATTCAAAGTAAATACTTTCAAATGGCATATTCTTTTTATCTTTTTTCTTTGGATCAAAATCTGGTCTTGGTCTTACAACATGGACAACTTCAATATCATCAAATGGATTTTTGGTTGCTGTGTTTTGAGTTTCTTTAGATACATTTTCAAAACCAAATTTAGAAACAACAGCTTGAGCTGGCATTTTAAATCTTCTGTATAAAGTATCGACAAAACCTTTTTTATTTTCTTGGATATAAATTTCTTTAATGTGTCTGGCAGAGAAGTTTAAAACATCTTCTTGATCTTCTTCAATCATTAAGCATGAAGTACCGAATGCAATTAAATCATGATAACATTCAAATATCTCTTGCTGAAAGTTTGATTTAGAAATGACATCGTACATCCGCTGTTCGGAATCTTCTAACCATTCCTTCGCCTCATCGTTTTCGTTTAAACTTGTTTCTTTAAACCTTAGTGTGAACCATCTATTGGCAGATGATGTCAACATACCATGCAGAGATGCTGCCAAAAGCTCTAGTGCGTGAACTGCGGTTGCATCAAAAATTAGCGTATTACGCTTGTCGCCTCTTGCTCGTTCTTTTGTGATCTCTGCTTTTCTAGGTAACATTAAGTCGGATACTTCTTGCCAATGGCTTTCCCAGTTGGATCGTTTCTCCATTAACCTAGATAGGTTGTCTTTTAGCTGTTTAGCCAAAACTCTAAATTCTTGTGCTTGCATATTATCCTAATAGGACTTTTTTACTTAAAGTCGCTTTAGTGTTATCTCCAGTAACTGAAGTTAAAATTGTTTTTGTTTTTCTGCCTCTTTTTCTGGCAAGAGCTAATTCTTCTGTTGTCAAATTAGAATTATCCATTTCAATATCAGTTGGTCCTTGAGCTGAAATTAAATCAGATTTAACTAAAGAGTTATCCATTTGACTTTTAACTTTTGGTTGTTCAATAGATTTACCAGTCCTTGCATCGCTTGGACCATCATTATTTCTATCACCAAAACCATTAACAGAACTTTTACTTTTTGATCCTTGATAGTCTGAAGTTCCTATTGCAACATTGTTAGCTTTATTAGTTTTATAATTTTCTTTTGCTTTGCCAACTCCAGCTGCTATTCCTCTAACAACCATTCCTGTAACTCCACCTTTAGAAATAAAATCTACTATACCACCTTGACCTCTTGTCTTGGTTACTGTTGATCTTTTTTTAGCAGGAGCATCTGAACTTCCACTATTACCACTTGGACTATAACCACCCATCTATTATCCTAATAAAGTTTTCTTATTAATGTTAGCATCTTCAATCTCATTCAAGCCTGTGCCTGTAAGTATTGTTGATCTTCTACCTTTTCTTTTTCTTTCAGAGGCTAGTAGTTCTGCTTCAGCAGCAGCATCTCTTTCTGCATCTTCATAAGCTGGAACATCAACTGGTTCTGGCATAATGATTGCAGGTGGAGCTGGAATTTTTGGTTTAAATATTGAACCCATAATTATAGTACCTTGTAATTTGTGTCTGTTGTTATTTGTCTTTGTGTTTGATTAAATTTAGTTTCTTGTATTCCTGTTGCTAGAACTCTTAAAGAATCCGCCATGTGGCTTGACCAATCATGGACTGGTTTTATTTTGTAAGTTCTTTCTTTATCTGAAAACTTACGATGATAGTGTCTTAAAGCATTTATTAATTTTGAGCAGTTATCGACATCAATTAAACATCTTGGTAGCAACATTTTTACCGCATGTATTCCATCTTCTACTAAAATTTTTGGTGCGGTTTTAAAACGTAACCCCATTTGATAGGCAACTTCTCTTCTGGTTTTGCCAGTAGAAAATTCTGTTTGTTCTAAATCATGTGGTCCATAGTTTTGACCAATGACATAATCTTTTTCTTTTATAACTTGAGCATAATGTGGAAATGCCTCATTAGTGTTTTCATAGCAATCAACAATATGGATCATGTGTCCAATCTGTTGAAAAAATATTAAACTGGTGGCATCGTTGTAGCCAAGATCCCAGGCAATATTTACCTGATAACTTGGATCTATTGGAACTCTTGTAATCTGCTTTTTGTCCTCCAAAGAGGCAATAATATCGCCATAAATTGAACCTTGTATATTGCCGATAAATGAACATTCAAATTCTTGAGAATATTTTTGAGCACCCATCACAGCTAAAGCTGCTGCTAATTCATCATCATCAACTATCTTTGTTTCACTAGCTTTTGCTACATAGAGAAACCAATTAGGATCACCTTGTGCTTTTTGATAATAATCATAAAAAAGATTTGCCATACCTTTTGGTGTTCCAACCAAAATCATAAAACCTTTTCTATCAGAAAGTGCTGGAGTTATAACTTCTGAAAGCAGCTCACTATTAATTTGAGCGGTCTCGTCAATTATGACGCCATTTAAGTAGATTCCACGGATCGAATCTGGATTCTCACTAGATAATAAAGTTATCCTAGATCCATTTATAAAATCAGCTCTTAACTCTGTCTGATTATATTTCATTCCTGGAATATTTTTTGTAAAATAAACTAGGTAATCAAAAGCAATTTTTTTGGCTTGAGAATAAGTTGGTGCTATGTACGCAAATCTTGGTTGATGATCTTTACAGGTCATACAACTTTTTATAAGATGGTTAATACATAAAACTGTTTTTCCGAATCTTCTGTGGCAGCAAAGCAAACTGTATCTAAACTTATCTAAATTCTCATGGATGTAAGCTTGAGCCTTCCTAGGCTTATAAGGTATTATAACTTGCATTAGTGAAAAGTAGGAGCACCTTCTTGATACCAATACTTCATCTTAATTTTAGCAAATACAAAATCCGCAAACTCTTTAATATCTTTTTGTTCTTCAAAACCATCAAAGCTAACTACAAGCTCATTGTTATAAGTTGAAAAGCTACTTGCTGATATGTTTCTGAATTTATTTTTAGTTAGTTTGTTCATGTGTTTGTGCCTGTGCTTGATCGATGAATATATACGTATAAGTACCCAGTCCGAATTTGTGGTGTAGTGCCTTTTCCAGCAAACTTAATTTTGTTTTCCAGGAGAAATCAGTTATTTATTTTGGTTACAAGATAGTGAGTCCTGTACTCTATCTAATAAAATCAAAGAGAGTAGTCGGTACGGTACTAAGATTGGTACTGGTTAGATTTAATTATACAACTTAGCCTAACCTCATGACGCAAGGCTTAACTTTGTTTGTTCTCTGTAATACCTATCTCTTCAACAGTCTTAATCTCATGATCGAAAGTCTTATCATCGCTGTTATCATTAGTGCTCCACTTAATCTCAATAGTCGTATCAGTCTTAACTTCTTGTCGATCACCATAAACTGGAATTAGTTTGGATGCTAACCACTTGGCTAATCCAACCTTCTCTCTAACAATCATGATGTTACGATTGTCAGCATGTTCCAACTCATCCATGGCTTTCTCAATATATGATTGAGCACCGATGCGTCTAGCATCCTGAATGCTGTTGGCAAATTCTTTGTGTTTGGCAATCCAGTTGTAAATTTTAGTTAATGAAGGCATATCTTTTTCTTTAGCAATTCTGCTCAAAGGAATACCAATCATTAATTCATGACAGATCTTTTTCGTTATTTTGTCGTTTAATACTAGCTCTTTGCTCATTGTATTTAATTATGTTTTTGGCTGAATTTAATTTACCTTCTTTAGTCTTTGGTCCAGAACTATATCCCCCATGTACTTTGCAACGAATGCTTCCATTCTTACAAACTATTCCTGGAGCTCTGCAAGGTCTCTTTCCTTGTTTCGTTAATGTATCGCAAGGTAGTTTGAATTTCATTGTTACTAAAATCTGTATGAAGAAAAAAAAAGAGAAAAAAAATATGAATTAAAACAGTTTATATTATTCTGTTTTTAAAGCAGTTACTTTTATTATACAGCTGCTAGATAACTTTTCAATTATTATTTTATCCTATGTGGATTATTTATTTTTTTTATATGAGGATATATAAATTAATTAAACTTTTTGTCGAAGATGTCAATACTTGTTACAATAACTTTATTTGATAGCTTATCCAATACTGTATCATACATTCGTTTAACAGTTGTTCGATGAAAACCAAAATACTTTCCTATACTGGTCCACTTGCTCCTATTTGCTTTCATCCAATAAATCTTTCTCATGAGTAAAGGATCATCCGTTACATCTGTTTCAATCATTAACAATAAATCAATTGCTGTATCATAATTGGTCAGTTGCCTTGGAGTGGCTCTTAATTTTAATTTAGTCTCAACGTAGTAACCCCAATCCTTTTTATTATAATAAGTTTCAAGAGCCTGGTACATACTAGGACATCTATTATTATTTGGCTTGGTAAGAAATCTCTCACAGATAGCAGCATCTTCCAGAATATTAACAATATTCCTTCTCACCTTGAGATAGATATTTAGATCATGCTCTATTTTTGATAACTTCATCTAATTTCCATGGATACATTAATTGACTTTTTTTAATCTTTTTAAGTTCTACTGTTGGCAAATCTTCCAGCTGGTCATAGAGCTCATGCTGGTCCAATGTTGGATATAAGTAATCTGTTTTTAATTCTTTTGAATGTACTTCCTGGAAGTGCTTTCCTAATGTTTTAAATCCTATGTTTGAAAACTTTTTAAATCCTATACTCTCAAGAAAATGTTTGTGTGATGGCATATCAAATGAAATCCATTTGTCTTGCTTCATTGAAATTAAAGGTAAATCATTAACTTTGACTGTAGTTAATTTAATTAAAATCTCTTCTACTTCTGTTTTAGTTAATTGAAACAATCCAGCTATATCGACAATTCTTATATAGGCAGATCTTTTAGTTACATTATAGTTTGAGCAACAATATTGATAAATTCTAAACTCTTTATCATTTAGAGCTGCTGTAATTATATTAGGATCCGCTATGTAAAATTTTGACATAGTCATTTCTCCTCTTAAAGTTTTTATTGTGTTCGTTTGCTTCTGTAACTCTTTTTAATAAATAGTTTTTTGCAGTACATTCTGGAATATGTTGTTGCACTTTATATTCAAGATACTGGAGCATCTCATCTGGTGTTAAGGTCCGTCTCTGTGCGTCTGTGAGCTGATTTTTGATATGAAATTCGGTGATCTCTCTATTCTCTGTATTCTCATCAACCGTGTACCAAATCGTGAAAAAAGGTATTCCAGCTTTTAAAGCTAAAAATTTATATGGTCTATAAAGCCAAGGAGATTTGGCTCTAAATTGGTTATCTTTGTTATAAATATGATCTGCCAATAGCAGAGGTTCTGCACAAGCTGGACAAATTGAACATTGATCTATATCAGTATAAGCGACCCCATTATGTTGAGATCGATGATAATAGCTAAAAGGACTAACTAATTGGTCAAAATACTGTTTTCTAGGCATTGAAATGGCTATAAATATACTGTTTTGTACGCATAAAATGTCTATAAATCACCCAGATAGCTTGTCAAGACTAATAGTCTGATTTTTCATTGATTACTAGACGTAGTTGCTATATATATTCCGATATATTATGAGCCTTATAGCTACAGATAAACCAAACTTTGTTACATACCATTGGCATCCATCTCCGCCAAACAGAGGAGAGCCATCAACCTTTCAAAGTTATGATATTTTTATGACAGCAACTCAATCAGAGGTGCATTTAAAATCATTATTTAAAAATAAATTAGAAAGAACTCAAATTATTACAGGAACAACAGAACTTGTTTATAATGAGGCTTTAAAATTCTTACCAGATAACAGAATTGAAGATTTTAAAGAAAGCTGGGTTAATACTAAATTAGATAAAATATTTTTAAGACCAGTAATGCAGCAAGGTAGAGCATCATTAAAAATACCTAATTTATTAGAAAAAGAAAATGCTGCTATGAAAAAAATAAAAAAAATAACTACTCCAAAAAAAAATCTTGGAGAGAAAAAACCTCAAACAAATATTTTTGGTTATAGACAGCCTTCAGAAATGTTAGCTGAAAGAATTAGAATGACAAATACTCCATTAGATAGATTAGCAAAATTTATGGAATTTAAAGATGTATCAATGATCTCAAAACAAATGAGAGGTGAGAGAGATATTACCAGAGAGCAAGCTTTTAGATATGCAGATTTTTTTGGTTGTGCGCCTCAAGATATTTTATTTGCACCGCCAGTTGTTCCGATCTGGGCTCATGTTGATTGGTTAAGAGTTTCAAATGCAGATCTTCCATACAATGCTGGTGAACTTATACCTCAAGCTGGAAAAGCAAATGTTGTATGTCCAGCAGATATTTATAGACCAGATGTTAAAGCAGTTAAGGTAAATTCTCCTGGTTCTTCTTTAGATGGTCATGTTTTATTTTATTATGCTTCAGCTTCTGTAAATCAAGATTGTGTTGGCAGACTTTCTATTGTTGGTGAGGCTTCTGAAGATGATGATTTAATGCAAGAGATCAGAGGTGGAATGGACAAAAGATACTTTGTAGGAATTTATGAAAACTATAGAGGTAAAACTAGAATTATTAATCCAGATGTTTTTGCAAAAGATACAATGACAAAAGAAAGTCAAGGTAGTGAAATTGTTATTAAAGATATTGTTCCAAGTTTTGCAGCACCAATAGTTGCAATAGTAAATCCTGGAATGATTAGAAAAGATAAATTAGCTAGTGAGCTTTTTAAATGGCATGACCAGGTTTATACTCAACAAAGAATGTTGGAAGAGCAAAAAAGAAAATATACTCAAATGTTAGGAATTGAAAAAAGAAAAATAGAAATTGAAAAACAAAAAATGACACAGACACAAAAAGCTTTAGCTAAAGATATGGAGCAACAGTCTAACAACATTGCAAAGCAAATTAAGGAATTAGAAAAAGCTATAATTTTAGAATATGAAAGTAAAAAATCTCCGTTCTTTTTTGGAAGAACTAGACATAAAGGATTGTTGGATGATTTATCCGAAATAGAGACTGATACTAAAATTAAATTAGAGAAAGAAATTAAAGAAAGCTTACATAAAAAATTAGCATGATAATTAGATACGACTACAATAATAATCAATATTACAATGCAAGTGATGCAGCTAAATTTTTACAAATGCCTAGAACTACTTTTTTATATTTCTATGATAAAAAAAATACTTTGAATGAAGAATTTAAACCTAAATATAAAATATTCAGAGGTAAAAAGATTTGGCTAATTACAGAGCTTGAAGTATGGAAGAACAAAACAAGTAATATACAATTTGGATTTAAAAAGGCTTTAAAACTAAAGCTTGTTACGCCTGAAAAGTCTAAAGTGTCGAAAGTGTCAAAGCTAGCCACTAAGTCAAAGATGACAGCTAAGTTAGACTAACAGTCTTATTTGTGTTGTTTATATAGACTGA
>Ga0222631_1000196_pt1 | contig 18865 bp, 24 predicted proteins | sample AntAcemetagenom5_FD_179826 | JGI IMG/M metagenome (GOLD analysis project Ga0222631, IMG submission 179826) | Saline water microbial communities from Ace Lake, Antarctica - #5 | ecosystem: Environmental > Aquatic > Non-marine Saline and Alkaline > Saline | place: Antarctica: Ace Lake | collected... | reverse complement strand
ACCAGGTCGAACAACGCTAAAAATTGATAAAAAAACTGCTCCAAAACCAGTTGGAGTTAAAAAAACATGATGGGCTTCCTCTATTTCTTTCAATATTTGAGAGAGAATATGAGTTGTAGACGTTCCTTGTCTTCCGTAGTCAAAATGACCTCCTGTAGGATCTTTTTTAGCTTTGTCTTGCATTTTTCTAATATCTTGCATTGATTTGAAGATAATAGTCGAAGCCCTCACTACAGGGGGGTTAACTGACTGATTATGGTAATCTTTTGCTGTATGTTTGAGGAAAGTTTTTAAAGATTTTTTCATAAAAAATTTGATAAGTTGATTTGAGAATGCTATATCCCATGCAATAGGTCAATAAAATTATAAATAGGAAAACATGGGATACCCAAAAAAGCATAGAGGTCGAAGAAAAATAGGCTCTAAAAAAAGAAGAGCTAGAAAAAAGAATAAGAAAAAATAGTGTAATCCCAATATGTCTGTTAAAGAAAATATTTCTAGGCTGAAATATACATCCCTCTGCCTATTTTTAGCAGGTAGTATAGCGATAATAGGTTCGCTTATTTTTAATAATTTTTTAATCAATTTTACCTTTAGACCTGTTGATCAAAGATTAGGTTTATTAAAAGAAATTCCAGGTGATTATGTTGAGATTTTCTGTGAAGAGAGCAATAATTATTGTCTAGAACCTAAATTATTTGAAACTTTAACACTTCAAGATAATACTTTAGATACATGCTTTAAATACGACTTTAAAAGTGGTTACATTATTGATGGGAAAAGAGAATACGGTCTTGTGAATAGTAATGATGCTTGGATAATAAAAGAAAAATCTATTACTTCAAAAAACTTTAAAATATTTTTAGAAGTTAGTGGGGAAAAATATGGAACGGCAAAGAATAGGCTTAATGAGTGTATAAAAGATTCCAAACATTATCTAATCTATAAAATTATACCTTCATTTTATGAATTAATTTATAAAATGAAATTCAAGAATACAACAATGATTCTAGCTTCAAAAGAAACGATTAATCCTTTTTTGTATGGAGAAACTTCAATTAGCAATTTAGTAAAAAGATTCCCTATAAATTATATATTCAAATCATTTTTATATCTAAGTGCAATTTTAATGATTTTCTATTGGAAGTATTATAATAATTTTTTTAATAATGTGCTGAATTGCAAAAAAAATAAATTTTTTATATTCGGTATATGTTCAGCAATTTTTTTATTTTTTCATGTTTTGTTTCTAGGTATAGAATATGACAATAAATTATTTCAAAAACTAAGAAGACTAATTATAGTGCTGTTTATATTTTCAGAATTGGGTGCACAACTATTATTAGGTATAGATCTTTATAAAAAAAAAGATGCTTTAATGAAATATTGTACTAGAGGCATTATTCATTTAAAATATTATTTTGTATTAATATTATCTTTTATGACATTAATATTTATAATCTTTTTAGCAATTTTTAAACCAGGATATGTTTTTAATAATGTTTTGGAATGGAACTACTTTATAGTTTTATTGTTGTTTTATTTATTATCTTTTTTTCTATGGAAAAGAAAACTCTAACTTACTATCCATCCTCCACCTAAGACTTTGTGACCTAAATCATTTTTGGAGTAAAAAACACAGGCTTGGCCCGGCGCAATTCCCTGTTCTTCTTCTAACAAATCTACATTGGCCACAGTATTATTGATTTTGATTTTTGCTTTAATTAGTTTTCCAGTAGATCTTACTTTTACAAATAATTCTTTTGTAAAATCATTTTGATCATTTGTTATAATATTTAAATCTCTTAAATTAATTTTACTTTTGACTAAATATTCTTTGGTGCCAACAATAATTTCATTTTTGTCTGCAATAATTTTTATGACGTACAATGGGTTTTTATCTGAAATTCCAATTCCTTTTCGTTGACCTATTGTATAATTAATAATTCCATCATGTACGCCTATCACTTCACCTTCCATGTTTTTTATATTTCCCTTGCTAAAAGAGTTGGGTCTAAATTTTTCTATAACAGATGCATAATCGCCATTTGGTACAAAGCATATATCTTGACTATCAGGCTTGTCAGCAACATTAAGATTAAGCTCTCTTGCAATTTTTCTTGTTTCATCTTTGAGAAAATTACCTAACGGAAATCTTAAAAAGTTTAATTGATCTTTTGTAGTATTAAATAAGAAATAACTTTGATCTCTATTTAGATCTTTTCCTCGGTACATATCAGTATTATTTGCTTTAGTAATACTTTTGACATAATGACCTGTAACCAAAGCATCTGCTTTTAGGCGTTTTGCTTCTTTAAAGAGATCTGTAAATTTAACTGTTTTATTACATTGAACACAAGGTATCGGAGTTTCTCCTTTTAAATAACTATCAATAAAATTATCTATCACACCTTCTTTAAATTTATTTTGGTAATAAAGAATTTTATGTTCTATTTTCAATTTATCAGCAACTCTTTTAGCATCCATGATATCTTGACCAGCACAACATTGTTTGGATGAAGCTGTTTCTTTGCTATCGTTGTAAAGTTTTAAAGTTATACCTATAACTTTGTAACCTTCATTCTTCATCATTGCTGCAACAGTTGAAGAATCTACTCCACCAGACATTGCAACAACTACTAATGTATCTCTTGGATCCTTGAGTATTCCAATTGAATTTAATTTTGTCATATTTAATGATATTTATTAGTATATTCGCTATAAGTAAATTAAATGATTTTAGATTATGAGCCAGGTGACAAAGTCACTAATTCAGACAATAAAGATTGGGGTATTGGACAGGTTCAGTCAATAATAAATGGTAAAGTTACAGTTAATTTTGAAAATGTTGGAAAAAAGGTAATTAACTCAGAAATAATTAGATTAGAAAAAATTTATAAATGAATATTGAAGAAACTAAAAAAATAACATTATCATTAATAGATACATTTAACAAAGCAAGTCAGGTAGCTTTAGACTTAAGAAAAATTGGTTTAACAAAAGAAATTAAATCAGATAACACACCAGTAAGTAATGGTGATATTGAAGTTAATAAAATTTTAACTAATAAAATATTAGAGATAACGCCTAATATCCCAATTGTTTCAGAGGAAAGTACCCATCACAAAAGCGATATTAATTTAAAAAATTTTTGGTTAATTGATCCTATAGATGGGACAAGAGATTATATTAACAATAGAGATGAATTCACATTAAATGCAGCGTTAATATTGAATAAAAAACCAGCAATAGGAATTATTACTGTTCCAGCAAAAAAAAGAGTTTTTTATTCTTACGGTTTATCGAATAGTTATGAACTTATCAATAACCAAGAAATATCCTTAATAGATAAAGAAAAAAATTATAAGGAATTAACTGCAGTAAGTTATTCGAATGAATTAAAATTAGAAATTTTAGAAATTCACAAAAAATATAAAATTACCTCACATCAAAAAATGAAGAGTTCGTTAAAGTTTTGTGTTATTGCTGCTGGTGAATACGATATGTATGTAGCGGAACCAAGAGCTTGTGAGTGGGACATAGCAGCAGGGCATGCAATTCTTGAACATGCTGGTGGAAAAATAACAGATTTTAATGGTGATGAAATTTTATATGGTAAACCTAATTTTAAAAACCCAAGTTTAATTTTAAAAAATAAAAATATACTCTAATGGATGAACAATTAAGAATAATTTTGATAATAATAGTTTCTGTATCAATATTTGGTCTTCTAGTTTTTGTGTTTGTTAAAAACCATATAAGGAATGTAGTTAATCACTTGGAAAAAGAAGAAAAGAAGAAATCAAAGTAATTTAATAATCTTTAAATACTCTGATTGGTCTATATCCATTATTCTTTTTGATGTTCCAAAATCAAAGCCATTTCTAGCAAGAAGAGAGATGTCTTTTTTATAAAACAAAGGTCTGTTACCTTCTGCTCTGGCAGGTCCTATTCTTTTTTTCTTACAAATCTTTATACCAGAAAAGAAATCTTGATCTGTGTTATCTTCTTTAATTTTCTCTATGGACTCTTTAATATATTTTTCATTAATACCCTTGCCTATAAGATAATATCTAATCTTATTTATGGAACTACCTTTTTGAATTAAACTGCGTGTCTTACTCTCTGAATAAAACTTATCACTAATAAATTTACTTTTTTCTAAATCAGGTAAAACGATATCGATAAGGTCAGTAATATCTTGTTTCTTAACGTTGGGCACATTTGCTTTTAGGTATTTTTTTAATAAATAAGTTCTTAATTGTTGTTTAGAGGGGGCATATTTTTCAATATATGCAAAAGAAAAGTTTCTCATCTCTTCCATCGTAACTTGTAATGTTTTTTTTCTATTTCTCATGGGAATCATGCTATCTTGTAATATAATACACTAAAAAATGATTGAACAAATTTATACATATTTATCTATAGAGATGATTTTTATGTGGTTAAACCTTGGGGTTTTGCCTTTTTGGTTGGTGTTAATAATATTTCCGCAATCACAAATATGTCGAGTTTTTATTACATCAGTTTTTCCAATTTTTATTTTAAGTCTAGCTTATGGTTATTTGCTAAATATGATTTTTAATGAAGGGTATGATTTTCTTAGTAATTTTGAACTTTACCTTGGCTTAAATTCTATTTCTAATTTGTTTTCTGATCAATCTTTTCTAATTTTATTCTGGGTGCATTTTTTATCTATTAATTTATTTTGTGGTGGCTGGATGGTTAAAGATTCGCAAATGTTTGGTATTAATAAATTTTTGATGTCATTGCCGCTTTTAGTTACCTATCTAATTGGTCCAATAGGACTAACACTATATTGGTTTATAAGAATTTTCTACGCTAAGAGAATTAATTTATATGACTAAATCAATTGATTTCTATTTTGATTTTATAAGCCCCTACTCTTATCTGGCACACCAAAAAATTAAAACTATTAAGAATGTTAATTTTAATTATAAGCCTGTGCTTGTAGGTGGTCTTCATAATTACCATAAGATAACGGCACCAGCTTTTATTAAACCCAAATTAAAACATATGATAAGTGATTGTGATTTAATTGCTAAAAAAAATAAATTTGAATTTGTTTGGAATTCAAAATTTCCTATTAATTCATTGAATATCATGCGTGGTTGTCTTGTTGTTAACAATGATGAATTGTATCTAGATGTAATGTTCAATGCCTACTGGAAAGATAATCTTGATACCTCTAATGAAGAAACTTTAAAGCCTCTTATTAAAAAATGTAAAATTAATCAAAATAATTTCTTTGGAAATATTAAAGATCCTAAAATAAAAGACGAATTAAAAGCTGTTACTCAAGAAGCTCATAATAAAGAAATATTTGGTACACCAACATTTGTTGTTAATAACAAAATTTTTTGGGGACAAGATAGATTAGAGTTTGCTTTAGACGAATATAATAAATAGTTTAAACTATTTTAAAATCACTTTGACTTATTGCGGCAAAGCCACCATCGATGTGTGATATTTTTTCAAAACCCATTTCTTTTAAAGATTTTACAGCCAGGGCTGATCTTAATCCACCAGCACAAAATAAAACCATTTCTTTATTCATATCAATTTTACCACTTTTAAAATAGGGGCCTTCTGGGTCTAACCAAAACTCTAACATCCCTCTAGGTATATGGTTTGAGTTTTCAATTCTGCCTGTTTTATCCAGTTCACCCTTTTCTCTAATGTCAATTAAAGTACATTTGTCTTCATTGGATAGCTTTAATGCTTCATCAGCAGTAATAGTTTTCACTTCACTTAATGCTTCAGAGACTAGAGTTTGTGATGATTTAATGGTCATAATATTGTAAAAATTTAATCATAAACAATTATATGAAAAAAAGCATCATAAAAAAGCTATTTATTAAACTCTCAAAAATTTTAGGTTATGAGATAATTGATCAGAGTGATTTTAACTCACCCACTCTTCAGAAAGAGTTAAATGAAGATCTTTCAATCATAAATAAAAAATCAATTGTTTTACCACTAGGTGAAGTAAAAATTACTAAAAAGGTTAGTTCTGTATTAATTATATTTAGAACTAATACGGATGTTGAAATTTGGGATCAAAACAAAAAAAGATTATTTGAAGAGCCAAAAATTGAATACTCATTAAGAGCATTAAAATCACTAATAAGATCAGTTAATTTTTCTAAAAAAAAATACCCAAACATTAAATTTAAAATCATTATTGTTGATGACAAATCTAAAGATGAAAATTTAAATAAAATTAAAAAATTGACAGATGGAAGTGGTTTAGTTTTAAGTATTACTCATTTAAACCATGACAAATATAAAGATATAATCAAACAACAAAAAAATGATCAAACTTTTTCAAATTTAGCCAGCTTACTTCAATCTTTTGAGTTAGGAAAAGATCATGGTGAAGATTTAGTCTTCTTTGTTGAAGACGATTATTTACATTTTGAACCTATGATGGAAGAGATGATTGCATCATACGAGAGAATAGCTTCACAGTTTAATAAAGATATTTTCATGTGTCCTGCTGATTACCCATACCTTTATATGAATAACGAAAAAACAAATATTCTAATTGGAAATAAAAGACATTGGAGAACAATCAATCAAACTCTATGTACATTCATGACCACAAAGTCATTACTAGATAAATATTGGGATAATTTTTATAATACTTGTTTAGATAGAAATGATCCTTTTGAAAAATATCTAAATGAAATTTATAGAAAAGAATTTTGTATCTCACCTTTAAAAAGTCTTTCTTTACATCTAACAAATGTAAATTCTAGTTATGGGCTATCACCATTTATTAATTACAAAAAGCTTTGGGATGAAAATCAATAAACTTTTAGGGATCGTAGTTCTTTTTTCTGTTTTAATATTGACATCTTGTAGTGATGATTGAAATCGTTGTTATAAAGATAATTATAAATATTTTTTTGAAAAAAAAATGAGATCCTGAAAGAGTAACAATAACAGCAAGTGAAATATGTCATCAGTAAAAATTAATAAAAGTAATAAGATAATTTAAGGAATTAGTGGATCAGATACTACCTGTTATATATATGGTGGGAGTTTTGTTGTTAGTACTTCCTGCTTTTTTAAGTTCTAACTCTAAACTAAAACAATTATTAACTAACCTCACTATTTGGATCATCATTGTTCTTATAATTTTAACGTTTATTTATATATTCAAGGAATAATTAAAAAGGCCCCAATTAAGGGGCCTGTTTATTAATTTATAGAGAGAGAGTTAAGTTATTTTGTTAGTCTCTGATTGCGTAAGCTCTTACACCTATTTCAGCTACATCAGTTCCAAGTTTTTCAGCTTCTTTACTGATACGCAATCCAACTGTAGCTTTCAAAATTTTAAATATAATAAATGAAAGTACAAAACTGAATGAACATACAGCCATGACACCTGTGAACTGAGAACTAAATGATGTATCTGCATTAGTAAATGGAACTATCAATGTTCCAAATATTCCTGCAAACATGTGTACTGGGATAGCACCGACAACATCATCAAGTCCTCTTCTTTCTAAAAATTTTGTACCAAAATACATAATTAAAGATCCTAAAGATCCTATAACAAGTGCTTGACCCGGTGTAGGACTTAGAGGTTCTGCGGTAATTGCAACTAAACCAGCTAATGCACCATTCAACATCATGACTACATCTGTTTTACTACCAAGTAATCTTGTAACTACAGCACCTGTTACAACACCTGCTGCACCAGCAAGGTGAGTATTGACTGCAATTTTAGTTATAGCAGTTACATCATCAAATGTTCCCATTGCAAGTTGGCTAAAACCATTAAATCCAAACCAACCAAACCATAAAAAGAATGTTCCAAGTGTAACTAAAGGAATACTTGAAGCTGCAAATGGTACTAATGATCTAGGTTCACCTTTTTTTCCAAATCTACCTTCTCTAGCACCTAAAACTATTACCCCTGCTAAAGCTGCTGCTCCACCACATGCATGAACAAGTGTTGATCCAGCAAAGTCAGAAAAACCAGATGTTGCTAACCAGCCTCCACCCCATTGCCAACCCATTGAAATTGGATAAATGAATCCGCCCATTAATGTTGCAAAAATAAAGAATGGCCAAATTTTAATTCTTTCTGCAACCGCTCCTGAAACTATAGATACTGTTGCACAAACAAACATAGCCTGGAAAAACCAATCAGAACTATCTGAATAGCCTGTTTCAATTTTAGAGCTATCACTCCAAATTGCAAATGTGCCTATAAATCCACCTTCTGGTATTCCATAAGCTAAATTATAACCAAATAAAAAAAATACTATTGAACAAATAGCAAATTTTCCAACATTTTTAGCTGCAATTGTTGATACACTTTTTGTAGTCACCAAACCACATTCAAGCATGCAAAAACCTGCCGCCATTAATGCTACCAAGATTGCACCAATATAAAATGCTAAAGTATTAAAGATATATTGACCTTCTGCAGATATTGTTGTTTCTGCATTTCCAGCACTACTCATGTTTATTAAAAAAAATAAACCACTAAGTGGAACTGATATTTTTTTTATTATTTTTGTCATTAAGACCTCCATGTTTAAGTTTTTACTTATATTTAGAATGGTCTTTAAAACTATTGTTGATTGGGAAATTTAGGTATGCGGTATTTGCATATACTAACAGCCTTATTACATTTCTGTAAAAGGCTGTTAATTAAATTCGAAACTTAATTTATTTATTAAACATTTCTTTAAGTGACTTAGCTGGCAAGAACTTAACTTTTTGAGAAGCGCCAATTTGAATTTGCTCTCCAGTTCTTGGGTTTCTTCCAACTCTAGCTTTTCTTTTTGCTACTTTGTAAGTACCAAATCCAGCAATTTTAACTGTATCGTCACCTTTTAAAGCATCTAGAATAGTGTTTGTAATTGTATCAAAAGTACGCTCTGCATCAGCTTTGCTTAGGTTTAGAGAACCTGAAAGTTGTGCTATTAATTGTTTTTTGTTCATTTATTTAGCTCCGGGGTTTTATTGATTATTTCTCTTTATTTTACATAAAAGCCCATAAATCAAGCTTTTTATTAGTGCCTCTTATAATAATATCCCCAATATATAGTTAATTGTTAAATGAATGTTGATTTTCAAGGTTTATTTAACTTTAAAAAATATTAAATATTTAGAATAAACCCACGTCTTTTAGGTCATTAAACGTTGTAAAAAACATCAATGATAGCAATAAAAACATTCCGATTCGAAAAAAACCTTCTTGTACTTTTTGGCTTAAAGGGCGGCCTAATATTTTTTCAATGCCATAAAACATTAAATGTCCCCCATCTAACATTGGAATTGGGAACAAATTTATTAACCCTAAACTAATTGAAATATAAGCCATTAGGCTAATAAAAGGTAAAATACCAAATTCCGCAACCTGTCCACTAATTTTTGCTATTCTTATTGGTCCTCCTAATTGTGAACTATCTCCAGAACCTGTGATCATACTTCCAATATATTTAAGGGAAGAAACACTCACATAATAGACCTCATTAACCGCATAAAATAGAGCTTTTGCTGGACCAAGTTTAACGTGATTTACCTCATTATTGTATGCTCCAAGCTTAATTCCAACCATACGTTTAGTCACTTTATTTCCCAAGTTATCTTCACTTTCAGCCAGGTTAGGTTTTACCTTGAAAATTAAGTCTTTATCATACCTATTTACTGTAAAATTGATAAATTCATCAGTGGACATCATAATAAATTTTGAAACTTCCATGATGCTCTTAACTTTATTGCCATCAATTGAGACAATAATATCGTTATTTTTGAGACCAGCTACCATTGCAGGGCTATCTTGTTGAACTTCGTTAATAACTGCTGAAGTAAAGTCTTTTCCAGCAAATGTATAAACAGAGAAAAATATAAGAATAGCTAATAAAAAGTTAGCTAATGGACCACCAAACACAATTAATGCTCTTTGATATAAAGGCTTTAAAACAAACAATTTATCTTGATCTTCTTCGCTATATTCTTTTATAATTTTTTCATTGTCGGCTTGACTATAAACGTTTCTATCACCAAAAAATTTAACGTAACCTCCAAGAGGTATTACACAAACCTTCCAACGTGTACCTGATTTATCATTCCAGCCAAATATCTCTTTACCAAATCCTATTGAAAAATCAGTAACACCTACACCATAACGTTTTGCAAAATAGTAGTGACCATATTCATGGATAAACACAACGACGACAATTAAGGCTATGAAGGGCAATATGTAAGACAGCATAATTATAATTTGATAATACTATTTATTATTCTAATTTCTAGGTTTTAATATTATAACCTTTTTTAAGTAGTATTGTGACCAAGATCACACAAATCACTAGAAAAAATACCATTGAACTTATACTTACCCAAATGTTAAAATCAGATACGCCGTAAAAAGAAAATCTTAAGCCATCAATTAGATAAACTACAGGATTAAAATAAGAAATTGTTTGCCAAAATGGTGGCAGCATATCTAAAGAATACAAACTTCCACCCAAAAAAACCATGGGTGTAATAACTAGGGATGGAATAATAGACATTTGTTCAAAGTTTTTGCTAACAACACCAATTAAAAAACCAAATAAAGCAAATGTAAAAGAAACTAAAAATAATAAAAATATCATTAACATTGGATATTTAACTGTCACATCAGCAAAAAATGAAGCTGTAGCATAAATTACAGCGCCAACAATTAATGTTTTAGTAGCTCCAGCCCCAACAAAAGCTAGAACCGTTTCAAGCGTTGATATAGGTGCTGCTAAAATCTCATTAATAGTTCCATTAAATTTTGGAAAAAATATTCCAAATGAAGTGTTACTTATTGATTGAGTTAATAGAGTTAACATTAATAAACCTGGTACGATGTATGACCCATAACTAACACCATCAATTTTTTCAATATAACCTCCAATAACTGACCCGAACACTACAAAATATAATGAGGTGGATATTACTGGAGAAAGAATAGACTGACCTACAGTTCTTATAAATCTATTCATCTCATGAGCATAAATAGCTCTAAACCCGTAATAATTAAATTTCATTATTCTCCTTTACTAAATCAACAAATATCTTCTCCAAAGTACTTTGTTCTGTTTTTAAATCTTTTAACTTTAAGCCAGTATCTTTTAAATCTTGCAATAAGTCAGTAATACCAGTTTTTTCTGCTTGAACATTATAAGTATAAATTAAAGACATGTGCTCCTCACCTATTTCAAGATTATACTTAAGTAAATCTTCAGGAATTTCTTTAATTTTTTTTTGTAATTCAATGGTTAGTTTTTTGTGACCCATTTTCTTAATCAATTCCTTTTTATCCTCAACAACAATGATTTCACCTTGATTAATCACAGCTACACGGTCAGCAATAGCTTCCGCTTCTTCAATATAATGAGTAGTTAAAATAATTGTGACCCCTGTTTTTCTTAGCTCTTCAACAACCATCCACATGTCTCTTCTAAGTTCAACATCTACACCAGCTGTTGGCTCATCAAGAAATAGTATTTTAGGCTCATGAGACAAAGCTTTTGCAATTAAGACTCTTCGTTTCATTCCACCTGACAGTTGTCTTAGTCTTTGATCTTTTTTATCCCACAAACTTAGGTCTTTTAGAATTTTTTCAATGTGCTTTGGTTTGGGTGTCTTTCCATACAACCCTCTAGAATAAGATACTGTATCAAAAACAGTTTCAAAGGATTCTAAGTTTAATTCTTGAGGTACAAGCCCTATTCTTGATCTCGTCTCTCTATAATCTTTTATAATATCAAAATTATCAATTGTAACAGTTCCTGAAGAAGGTTTAACAATTCCACAAATAATACTGATTAAACTTGTTTTCCCCGCACCATTAGGTCCAAGCATTGCGAGTATTTCACCTTGTTTTACTTTAAGACTAACATCATTAAGGGCTTTAAAGCCATTATCGTAAACTTTGGATAAGTTATTAATGGATATTTGAATCTCAGACATTTATTAGAGTGTATATAGTTATTAATGAAATTAATTCAATAAACCCAGTAATTTAATACATTATTTCATAACCCAGTGCTCATATCTTGGAATTAAAATTTGACTTAATTTAATTATTTCATTAGTTAACTTTTATATTCTTTTCTTTTAAAGAATATCAGTTTCTGGGGTGCTGTAAAAAGCTGAGAATATACCCAAAGAACCTGTTGTATAATCACAACGAAGGGAAAAAATGAACACAATATACTTAGATCAATCAACGACTATTATTACTCTACTTTTAACTTCATTAGCTTTTGCTGCTATTGGAATAGTTTATTCAAAAGGTAAACTTTCAATTAATTCATATCTAAATGCAGATAGATCAATTGGTAAAAAATCTTTAACCGCATCATTAGTTGCATCATGTTTTGGTGTATGGATTTTAATTGGCCCATCAGAAGCTGCTACCTGGGGTGGTTTAGGTGCTATAATTGGTTACGGCTTAGGTCAAGCTCTACCCTTCTTGGCCTTTATTACAATCGGTCAGCGAATGAGAAAAATTATGCCTAATGGTAATACTCTTACTCAATTTGTTTTAATTAGATTTGGTAAAGCTATGTTTCGTTTAGTTTTATTATTAACAATAATGTACATGTTTGTTTATTTTGCAGCTGAAGTTACGGCAATTGCAAAAGTTGTTAACTTAATGTCTGGGTTTCCACTTTGGCAAACATCTCTTGTAATAATTGTTGCTACACTATCTTACACTCTTTACGGAGGACTTAGAGCTTCAATTTTTACAGATAAAATTCAATTTGTTATAATTATAATTTTATTAATATTTGCAATCAATCATATTTTTAATTCTGGAAATAATACATTTTCTATGGATTTGATTAATGAAAAAGCTGGTACATTAATGAGTGGTAAATATTTTTATGGCTATACTGCTGGCTTAACTTTCTTCATTGCTGTTTTTGCAACCAACTTATTTGATCAAGGTGTTTGGCAAAGAGTGTTTGCAGCAAAAAGTTCCGATGATTTAAGGAAAGGATTTATGTCTGCCTTCTTTATCGTAATTCCTTTTATGCTTGTTTTAGGTTTCTTTGGAATTCTTGCAGTATCAGTTGATAAAGCAGCAGACCCTAGTACTTTATTCTTTACTCTTTTATTAGAGCCGTTTACTGGAATTAATTCTTTGTTAACTATTTCAATATTAATTTTAGTTTTAGCCTTAGTGATTAGTAGTATGGATACGCTTATTAATGCACTTTCAAGCACTATTACTATTGAAGGAAATAAATTTATTATTTTAAAAAATAAGAATAATTATCTCACGCTTTCTAAATACTTAATATGTGGTTTATCAGTAATTGTTTTTTTGATCGCATCTAAGGGTTACAGCGTTTTATTTATGTTTTTGTTTGCTGATTTATTATGTTGTGCTGCAGTATTTCCTATTTTTTATGGGATGTTCAAGGGTGATGTTGATGAAAAACTTTCTTTAATTTCAGTTATAATTGGACTGATATCCGGATTGCTTTTATTTCCCAATCAAACTTTTGATAAAAGTATTTTAATTGGTGGATTGTTTCCAGCTGAAGCATTTCCAATTTGGGTATCTACAGCATTATTGTTTTGGTCATTTGTTTTAGCGACATTTGCACCCATGATCACAGTGATGATCTTTAAAAAAAATAGTAACTTTAACTTTTCTAAAATTAAAACTTCGATTAAGCGGTAGTGAGTATTTATAATAATAAAAAAAACTTTTTTTATAAATTAAAAAGCAACTGTAAGAAGGAATGGTCTGAGTACACTAATCATAAATTTTTATCCGATCTAGTAAATAATAAACTACCAGATAAGAATTTTAAAAATTATTTAGTACAAGATTATGTTTTCTTACAGCAATTTCTTAAAATTTTAGCTCTTAGTGTTTATAAATCTAATAGCTTTGAGGAAATTAATAGATCGGTAAATTTTATTAAGGGAATTGATCATGAAATCAAACTCCACATCAATTATTGTAAGAAGTGGAAGATATCCCTTAGGTCTCTTAATAACATCGTGGTCAACAAAGCTAATAGTGCTTATACTGATCATGTACTAAGAGTTGGTAAAAATGGGGACAATCTTGATATCTTCTCATGCCTATCGGTATGTATCATTGGCTATGGTGAGATTGGATTTAATCTTTCTAAAACTAAAAACTGGAAAAAAAGTAAATATAGTTCTTGGATTAAAATGTATTCATCAAAAGAATACCAACAAGTAGCTAAAGACAATATTGACTATTTAGATGTTCTCTTGAAAAATGATAAGGATAAAAAATTAAATACACTTAAAAGAAACTTTAAAAAATCGACTATCCTTGAAAGAAATTTTTGGGAAAGTTTTATCTAAATTTTTAGTTGCTTAAAATTTCCAAAGGTAACGGAGCTTCTGGGTACTTTTCTTTGCAAAGTTTTTCATAATTTTTGCAAAGAGCACTTACCATGTCATGTGCTTCATCTTTTGAAGTTAAAAATTTAATTAAAGTATCTCTCTCAAGTTCAATTTCTTTAATATCTGTTCCACTTAAATATTCACCCGTCTCAACTTCCCAGTAGGTATCATTTAATTCTTCAATTTTTAAAGTGTTAAGCTTTCTTTGAAGTTCAATAATAATCTCATCTTCTGTTTTACTATCTTTCATTGGAGAGTTTACTAATTTTCCTAAACACTTATCTTTAAGATCATCTAAAAAAGTATTGTAAGGTTTGCCTTCAGCTAATCCTGTAAAATGATTACTTTCAAAGTACTTACTAATTGAAGCTTTAGTTGAGATTTTATTCTTACCCTTTGCAACAGCCACTTGAACATAAACCTCTTGACTGATGTACTCGTTTAGATATTCTTTAATTTTTTCAGACAACATATCTCTAAACATATTTAAATTAATTTTTTATAATAATCCACAATAACATTCTTTAAGAAGTATTTTTTATTTAATACATTTGCCAACAGAACCCAAAGAACATTTTGTACCATCAACCCAAATTGTGTTGTTTAGATTTGCTCCTTCAAAACTTGCATTTAAAATATTAGCGCCTGTTAAATCTGCTTCAAAAAGATTACTATTATTGAAGTTAGTTTCAATTAATGATGCTCCTTTGAGGCTAACTCTAGTTAGGTTAGCGCTTGTAAAATTAGCCTTTTCAAAATTACCTCCCTCAAGATTTGCTTCATATAAATTGGTTTTAACAAATGAAGATTCTGCAAAATTTCCGTGAACTAATGTAGAATTCATCATCACACCTTTATCAAATGTAACCTTTATTAAGCTAATAAAAGATAAATTAGAGTTTGGAATATAGGCTCTACTTAAATCTTGACCTTCTGAAAATTGACAATTTGAGTAATCAACCCCATCTGTTGGGGCATCATCACAACCAGCAATAGCTCCATTTGAAATCACAAAGCTAAAAACTAAAATGTTTAAAAGCTTATATATAAAGCATGTGCTTAATAACTTTTTCACAAATAAAGCCTAACAAAAACTAAATTCAGTGTCTAGACACTCGAATATTATTTTAGCTAAAAGTGTATATAATAGAGATCTTTATTTAGTCTTATTTCTAGTTTCTTCGTTTATTTTATTAACATAGTCTTTTATCTGAGTATCCTCTAAGGGTTCAGCTTTTCTTTTTGTATTTTTTTTGTTTTTATAAGCATAAAAAATTGGCATTATAATTGATAAGCCGACAATAATAATTGCTAATATAATTTGCCAAGTAGTTACCATTTTAATTATTATAAACGAAAACGCTTACAAAGAAATTTAAAAATTAGATAATTAAAACTTCCTAGTCCATAAAAACTAGGTTTTTTTTTAGTTTTGCTTTTTTTAGATTTTTTCTTTTTCGTCATTACTGATTTCATTTTCTGTTTCTTTTAAGTATTTTAGATTAAAACAATCATTACAAAGTAATATTACTTCAGGACCACTACTAACTTGAGTAAGTATAGAAGTGTCATCTCCACAATCTGTGCAACCTGATGAATATTTTTTCATATTATTACCAATATTTATGTGCCCTAATTAAATTTTGTCCAATACCCGTAAACACACCGTGTTCCATTTCTAGAACAATCATAAGTATCGTGCAGAACGCCATTTTTTACAACTGTTATGTGTTTTGAACAAGACACAATTAAAATGCCACTTGGAAGTTCATCTTTTTTTAAATGAATCTTGCAACCTTGTCCAATAAACATTGTTGGTGTCCAGTCCCATCCTAGTTTTTTAAGGTATTTTTTAACAACTACTCTATGGGTACCTGATCTTGGGCTGTCATTTTTTTGTTTTAAACTTTTTGCAATTTTAGTTCGTGATGTTGTTCTGAATTCTTCGTTTGCTTTATAAAGATCATCATAAATTTTTTGATAAGGAAGACCTGATACAATTGCAATAGATCTAACCACACAATCTCCAGCTCTTCCTTTGTAACCTGCTGCAGCTCTTCCCCCATCATTGATTTCTAATTCTAGATTGCTACTTGAAAATAGTCTCTTAAAGAAATTCAAGATTTACTTTTGTGATCAAGGATCTCTACCATACACTGAGTTGCATATTCACGCCATTCCTCAGCTGATTTATCCTTAAGGTTATTAAGATGGTTCATATTACTATCTATATTTTCTTGATGTTTAGCTTTGTCAGCTTCTTCTAGATTTTTTTCGATGTTAGTAAGATTGGTCTTCATTGCATTAATCCAACTATTGCCAAGCTCAACACATTTAACATCATCTTTCTCATCACAAATTTGTTTAAAGAAATTGAAAATAACGTCATCAGCTTTTATCTCTTTGCTCATGTTAATTTCCAAAAATACCTAATTTAACATCATAATCAACTGCAATTCCATAATCAGGATCGTCATCACTATCAACAACAAGCTGACCTGCTCTACTTAATAATCTATGACAATCGCGGGTTAGATGTCTTAATTTAACTTTTTTTCCAAAACTATTGTATTTATCTGCAATGTCTTCAATTGCCTTTAAAGCTGATTGATCAATTACTTTTGATCCAGCAAAATCAATAATAACTACTTCGGGATCTTCTTCTGGTTTAAATAATTCTAAAAAGCTATCAGTTGAACTAAAGAAAAGTGGACCTTCTATTTCATAAACCTTAGCTCCCTTTTCTCTAACTGATGGTCTCTCAACTGCTCTAATTCTTGAAGCAGATTTCCAAGCAAAAACTAGTGCTGATACAATTACTCCTACAATTACAGCAACGGCCAGATCTTCTAAAACAGTTACAACAGTTACAAGGATAATAACTAATGCATCACTCTTTGGCACAAAAAATAATATCTTTAAAGAATTCCACGCAAAAGTTCCAATCACCACCATAAACATTACACCAACAAGTGCTGCAATTGGGATCATCTCAATATAGCTTGATGTATATAAAATAAAAATTAATAAGAATAATGCAGCAGCTATTCCTGCAATTCTTGTTCTACCACCTGACTTTACATTAATCATAGATTGTCCAATCATCGCACATCCACCCATACCCCCAAAAAAACCAGTAACCGTATTTGCAAAACCTTGAGCTAAACATTCTTGACTAGCCCCACCTCTTTTATTGGTAATTTCACCAACTAAGTTAAGTGTTAATAAGCTTTCAATTAAGCCAATTGCAGACAATATAAATGCATAAGGGAAAATAATTTTTAAGGTTTCAAAGTTTAATGGAACACTTGGAATTGAAAATATGGGTAATCCTCCCTTAACACTTGCTAGATCTCCAACACTTGGAATATCAATCTTTAATACTAAAACTAATACAGATGTTGCTAAAATAGCAGCAAGTGTAGCTGGAACTGCTTTAGTAATCTTTGGCAATAACCAAATGATTAACATAGTTAAAATTACAAACCCAATTGAATAATATAAAGTATTTCCTGAAATCCACACCGATTCACCCATTGCATTAAGGGTTTTAAACTGACTAAGTTGTGAAATACCAATAACGATTGCAAGGCCATTAACAAATCCTAACATTACAGGTTGTGGTACCATTCTAATAAATTTTCCAAGCCTAAAGACACCCGCTAATAATTGTAAAATTCCCATTAAAACTACAGTTGCAAATAAATATTGAGCACCGTGATCCATAACAAGAGACACCATAACAACAGCTAAAGCGCCAGTTGCTCCTGAAATCATCCCAGGTCTTCCCCCAAATACAGCTGTAATTAAACCAACAATAAAAGCTGCATAAAGCCCTGATAAAGGTGCAACTCCTGCAACAAAAGCAAAGGCAATAGCTTCAGGAACTAACGCTAAAGCAACTGTTAAACCTGATAAAACTTCAATTCTAAATAAAGAAAAGGATGCCCCTTCCTTTGGAATATAATTTTGTGAGTTAAAACCAATAGATTTTGCAAATGATGAGAGTGTGGTTTTAATCAATGTATTCTAATTTAATTATTTGTGAATCGAGGTGTTATCTATTTAGTAAAGCAAGTGGTTGATAAAGTCTACTTTCAATTAATACGTGTTAACAAATTTGGGACGAATCAGATACATAATGATTAAGAGGTAGTGGCGGGAGACTAAAACTACCTCTGTCCTTACCCTTTAATCCTTAAAATACTTTTTAATCTTATTGATAGTTTTTGCTAATAGAATTTTTGTATAAGGTTTCCCTTTAACCACCCAAACTGACAAAGGCCACGTACTGTCTTTAGTAGATCTTGCGATAATATGAATATGTAATTGAGGAACAATGTTACCAATCTTTTCAACATTAAGTTTTTTTGTTTTAAATATTTTTTTCATTAACTTGCTGCAATGAACAATTTCTTTCATTAATAACATTTGATCTTTTAAG
>Ga0222631_1000194_pt1 | contig 19041 bp, 41 predicted proteins | sample AntAcemetagenom5_FD_179826 | JGI IMG/M metagenome (GOLD analysis project Ga0222631, IMG submission 179826) | Saline water microbial communities from Ace Lake, Antarctica - #5 | ecosystem: Environmental > Aquatic > Non-marine Saline and Alkaline > Saline | place: Antarctica: Ace Lake | collected... | reverse complement strand
GTTACTTAAACCCCTATAAAAAGAGGTTTTACCCCCTTCCCCTTGTTCTGTTGTCATCTATCCATTTGTTTAAAGCACTCCATTGAGTGTAATCGGTCGGCTCTATGTCTATTAGTAGGTCATGTTGGTTGTCTTCTAGCGTGTAGATGAAGTGTATTTTGTCGTTGTCTCCATGCTTACTTCCTACTATTACTGTTATGCCTTCGCTTCTAAGAGTGCTATTGTATTCAAGTACTTCAGATAGAAAGCCTGTAGTGCTGGTTGTCTCTTTCTCTTTCATTTCCTTTTTCTCTTAGTCTTCCCTCTCTTGCTTGCATCATCTCTAAGGCATAGCCCCTGCCAGTTGTCTCTATCCCAAGGATCACATCCATCTTCTATTGGGTTGACATGATCAACTACGACTGCTGGTAGTGCTCTGTTATTTCTCTCACACTCCTTGCATACTGGGTTGGCTTTGAGGTATTCTTTTCTCGCTCTTCTCCATCTTCCAGATTTATAGCCATGCCAGTAGAACCCCCTTGACTCATGTTGTTGAGTCTTAGGGACCGTTACTGCTCTGTTGGCCTTGGGTGTTGCTGTTGGCATTACTCTTTAGCTTGGTTTTTATGGTAGATGCGTAAGGAATTACTAATCTGCTTAAGACTCATCCCTGCTCCTTTTGTAATTATGATAAGACGATCAAAAGAACTAAGCATGCCTTTTGAAGGTTTGTTGTTTCGTTTTTTTATCATTACTCTAAGTTAATGAATTATAGTGTGTTTGGAACAATTAAAAAATGTAACTTTCCGCTTTTTCACTAACTATTTCACCATACAATCTTTCGCTTTTATGCCAATTCCCATCTTTACACGAAAAAATAATTTTAAAAACACGTTCTTCTGGTGGTCTAGATGGGTAAACGCTTGACGTTATGTTACTTGTTTCTTTATATATAAACTCAATACAATTATTATTTTCTACTACATCAATTCTAATTGGTGTAGAGAATTGTTTTATTGTTGCTGTGCCTGTACTTTTTATAAATTCCATTTTTTAAAAGTGCCTAAAAATGTGTATAGGCAATAGCTGTTAGGCTTTTTTACTATTGCTGTTGTTTAATGTTTAATTTCAGTTCTCTTTTCTTGGTTCGTGTAGGCTACTGATCATACACTCGTCCGTTAGTAACAATTATTTTTTTAGCCATCTACACGTGCTACTGCAACGGCATAGTATTGCGGGTCCTGCTCTATACCTATAAAGTTTCTGTTTAGTGCCTTACAAGCAACGCCAGTTGTTCCAGTTCCCATATATGGGTCAAGTATTGTGTCTCCCTCATTTGTATAGGTTTTAATTAAATATTCCATTAACTCAATAGGCTTTTCGGCTGGGTGTCCTGTTCTGCTTTTGTTTCTGTTGTTTATGGCTTCAAAATCTAAAACAGAACCAATATTTTTAAAAGCCATTTTTGTTCTCTGGTCTTTATTCAGCCTTTGCATTTCTTTTTCAGTTCTTTTTATTTTTTGAGCATTATAAGGTAGTTTACCAAATACTAATATTGTTTCGTGTTGCCTTCCTACCATTGTTTTAAAAGAGTTACTTCTATAAGTGTTTTTTCGCCAAACTATATCATATTTGTAATTCTTTATATTACCTAAAACTAATTCAGATGTTAATGGTTGCACACAAAACAAAACAAAACCTTTTGCATTAAAATTAAAAACTTCATTAGGTTTTACGTCTTTATCCCATTTTGCATAGTTTGTATTATAAGGTAAATCACTTATCACATAATCATAATGTTCTTTTATTTCTACTTCATTACAGTTTCCTTTATATAATTTTATCATCTATATTTTAATTTTTGTAAAATTAATTTGCCAACGCTCTAAAAAATAACAGTAACTAACACCGTATTTGTAGTGCATTGTGCTAAATATCGTCTATCACTATCTTAGGTATGTGTTTAGTCACCTTAAATCTAACCATAACTTGTTTACCGTCTAAATCGCGCAACCTACCCTTCGTCACAACAACATTATGTATAGCTAATTGCTCTTGTTCGCACTCATTCCAAACCTGCAATAAGGCTTTTTGTACACTTATACTTTCGGGGTAAGCTGTCTTACTTTGTATTTCTTTAATTCTGTCTGTTGTCATTGTTATTTAAGGGTTTATCACATTCCCGACTGCTCTATTCTCCAATCAAGATATTTTACTTGGTCTTCAGGGTTATCTCCTACTACTTCGGTAGCGTCATCAATAAGTACTTTGGCGAAGTGTTTAGATAGGTCAGACAAGTATTTATACATTTCTAAATCTGAAACATTGCCTGTCTGCACATCTATCTTTTCGTCCTTATCGGGGCAAATAATAATGGTTGCCCTTCTTGATGTTGGTTTTGGCTTCCTTACTCTGGACTGTTGGCCGTGTGATTTTTTTGAACTTTGATTTTTCATTTTATTATTGTTTATCTGTTTGGGCTATGCACCATTAGAGCCATTTACGTGCTTTACGTATTTTTCTTTTTCAAATATTTCGTGTTCAGAATCAAGTTGGTAAACTAATTCCGCAACAAGTGGCTCCGTTAAGTTCATACTATATTCGTGATTTATAGCATTACCGAGTTTCACTATTATATTAGCTCTTACTTTGTTGCTAACTTCGGTCATTCTAAATACTTCAATTAAACTTTTCATAATTTTATTTTTAAGTTAAACGGTGCATAACACCGTATATAAAAACAAAATCTAAAAATTAGTCCGCACATATTCCAGTATTTCTTCTGGAGAAGCCAGAATTGGCCTACCTCTCAATATGCTCATTCCTTGTTCGGTTATTTCTGTAATTAATTTAGTTGTATCTTCTTCAATAGTTTCTTTTGCAATATCAGATACACATCCGCCATCTATAAAAACCATTTGGCTTCCTATGTAAATTCTTGCAAATTCTTTTATCTGCTTTTTTGTTAGTTTTTTCATATCTTTTGTTTAGCAAACATATAAAGCAATCATTATCGCCAATATTATTGATCCTAAGTAGTGTTCTCCAAAAAGCAACTGCATCCAATTCCAATCATTTGTTTCTATTCCTAACCAATCGTAAGTTTTTGTAAGTAATTTTTTCATTTCAAATACGTTTGCTAACAATAAATAAAAATGAGTAGCACAGGCTAGCTTTCTGCTTCTATCATTTTGTAGCGGTGTGCTACTACATTTTATTAGGGTCGTGGTTTGCTTTGGCGGTTTATACTCATCAATAAATTTCTTTCAAATGTTGTTAAATCGCTTTTCATTTTAAAATTTGTTTTATTGAATAATTGAATGTTTACATCTATCCAATCCATAATCTCTTCTCTATTAGTGTAGGGGTGGGCGGTTTAGAGTACCATTTTTGCTTCTGGAATACTAGCAGATCCTTTTCCCGATAAGTATCTTTTTAAGGCCGATTCTTTTCGAAGAGCAGATATGTAAACACAGCCCTTTTTTATAATTACCCTTTTTGCAGGTATTGGAATTAGTGGTCTTTGAAAGTTTTCAAGACTCAAGGGTAAATCATACTTTTCAAACTCAGCAGGACTTACTTCTAGTGTCTGTTCAACGATTTGGAACATTGTGTGACCTTTGAGTGGTTTGCAACTGCTATCTAGCCTGTGCTCAATTTTCTTCTTGTCTTGAACCATTATTTCAATAGCTTGCTTTGCTGAAAGCTTGTCGTAATTATCTAGTTCTTTCATTCTATTAAGTTTTTTTTAATCCAATAAGTTCGTGCTTTCTAATCCGCTACGACACCATACCATTTTCGTTAGGCTTCATTGCTTTTTGATTCTATCCATTTAATGAATGATTTCATACCAGCCCATGTTTCAGCTTCATAATGATATGGTACTTCCGCGTCAGGCAACTCTTCTTTTTTAAATTTGTACACAGCTTTTTTGATTTCTTCGAGAGGCAACGAAAGCCTAACATCAGATATGAAATCAGAATCAACTAGTTTCCAGTTAGTTTGACTGCTTTTTATTTGGTTTAGCTCTTCTTTTTGTTGTTCTACGATCTTCTCAAGATCGTTTACCGAGTGATTACCTTTTCCTTTGTAGTATATAGTTTTCATAATTCTGTTGTTTTTTACCCGTTGTTTCCGATTCATATCATTGCCATTAAAAACGTGTTACAACAGTGAATATAAGTAATGGGTGGCATCCCAAAGAGCCTACTGCCTTGAATCGAACAAGCAGAATACACTCACCAGAGTAACTCATTGCCGTTGGTACAGCAGCCACCCACATACTCATATTATTACCGTCAGGCTAAAAGACGACCCAACCATTCAACAAGTTTTTTAATTAAACGACCTAAAAAAGTTTTCATAAACTCTTTTTGAAACCGTTTTAATGCCCAATCCATTTTTAACTTATCAGCATAACTATAATTACCTGTTGCTATTATTTTGCGCTCTATTTCGTTATATCTCGGTTTCATAATAATTTTTGATTTTCTTTGTACTCTATCCAGTGTTTTTACGATAGAATATTTCATTTTCCACACTCCTAAGCCGAGCTTGCAAGCTGCCTCCAAATACAAATCGTTAGTTCTATAATCTTTGAATTTTATTTTTGTGCTAAAATTACTATACATGCTATTATTAAATTTGTCGTTATTATCAATCTTCTGTCGTTTGATACTTAGGCATTAAACATAATTCATTACGTAGTTTTAAAAACTCCTTCCATGACTTTCCTCCCGCACGTGGTGTTCTTAAAAAGAGTTCCTCTGTAATGTCTTCAAGGTAGTCGACATGGTCAGTAAGACTTCTTACTATATTTTCTACTCTTCTCGAACTTTTATGAAGTTTTTTCCATTCTATGAGAGGAGTTTTGCCTAATAAAGAATTCTGTCTACCATAGGATAATTTTAATTGATGGTGATATTGGTCTATTAACTCCAGCGCATTTAAGTACTCTTCCCTTGTAATCATGATTTTTTGATTCTATTAATGGGTGTTAGCTTTCATTTGCCAACGCTTCAATTTCTGATAACATTTTACTATCGTTTTCATAATCGGCGTCAATCTTTTTCTTTGAATATATAATTTGTTGCAGTAATTCGATAGAAGTTTCAATCCATTTTTTATTTTGGTGTTCAGAAAACCTAGTTGCTTTATCAATCATTAAAGACATTCCGTCTTTGGGCTTACCTATTTCTTTATTCAGTTCTTTAAGTCCATAATAGCAACAATCAATTACTGCGTAAGCCTCAAATGTTTCTGCACTTTCCATTATATTTTTCATAATTAAGTTTTTTAATTCCAACGCTAAAAAAACGAAAAGATAACAATGTGTGAAAACAAAAGCTGCTATCGGTTTTACCGAGGTTAGGTTATTATCAATCTTCTGTAGCTGGATTGTAAGTCCAATTACATTCTTCCTTCACGCTTATCAATTTCTTTGTGTTCATCCCACCAGTCAGCTAATCTTCTTCTCTCTTTAAACCTTCCGTTATAAATGAAGTCTTCCCCTTTACTTTTACAGAAAGAGCATAGAATGTCTGTTGCTTCGTCAAGATACTTCTCGCTTCCAAAAATTGAATAACCCGAAATATCACCATCAAACCCATTAGGGTAAGCCATGTCTTCCCCTAGGTTTTTAAAGTCAATTATCAGCTTAAGAACTTTTTCTGCTCTTTCTTCTCTTTCGTTTGGTGTTGGGTCGCTACATGGCATAGTTCAATCTTTTATAGATGGATTGTAAGTCCAATTACAGCCATTTCCCAACTCTTCAAAGACAGCAACCGCCAATTTATAAGAGCTAGATAATTCCTTTCCTGGCATTGTGGCAACCTTGACCGAACCCTCAGTATGACCTAGCCTATCAGCTACATCTTTATTGTTCCAGCCTAAAGCCTTCTTCATTTCCCTGTACTTCTTTTGCCCTTCGTCCATTGCTTATTTAACTATACGTCAAATATAATAAAAGGTTATCAATGATTAACAGATATTTTAAAGAACGTTAATAAACCACTAGACAATATAATTCTGACTAATGATCCTTTCGAGCATTGAAAAAACGGCTATTAGCTTGGTGTTATACCTCATTGCTTTTACGTTCCAACTTTAGCAGCTCAATTTTTTTATCAATGCTTACAGTTAATTCATTCCTGCAATAAATATCAAAACATAAGCCAGCCCTCTGTTCTTCTGTTAAGTTTCGCAAAGCATTCACTAAAAGGAATGACCACATTTCCCCAGTAAATGGTTGCAAAGAAGGCATAACATCACCTATATGTAATGCCTTATCTACTTCTATTGATGTTTGTTCTTTACTCATTTTTTCAGTATTTTAAGTTAGTGTAGTCATTTATCAAAGTCGGCACTAAACATACCCAAACCGTTGTAATTTTTTAACCTCACATAGTACTATATCCAAAGCCTCTGTTAATTTTTTAGGTTCGTGAATCATATCTTCACGCTTACCAAGTCTCCATTCTTGATGATAATCTAATATCTCTATTGCTGTCTCTAATTTCATTTTCGTTTATTTAATCGTTAAAAATCATTGCATAGCCTTAGCCGTTAGCCCTCATGCTTTTCTAAAAAGTCATAAGTGCTATCCATTATTTCTTTCCACTCCTTTTCCACAGTTACAAGAGGTGCGCCATTCTGAATATCTGCCAAGTCTCTAAGTAATGTTAGTGCTGCCTTAAATTCCAAAGCACTAGGGCTAACATTAGATATGAAAAGATAATTTTTCAACTCGGGTACTGCCTCCAAGTGAATGTCTACTATATCTAAAGATTCTCGTTCATCTTCGTGCATAGTATGACCGCTTTCATGCTCATAGTCTTTAATCCTGTCAAGAAAGTGTATTAGTGCATCTCTCATAATTTATTTATTAAGTCGTTGTGAAAATATTTATTGCCTAACCTTCCGTGAATCTTTCCTTTATACTCCATACATCTCTTTTCTATATCCCGTGATTACCCACCCAAGCCACAAATACTGTAGAGCTCACTCTTTGCCAATTGATCGCTTTGCCTTCATTAATGAATAGCACCTTTTCATCTCCTTTGTTATCACAATGAAAGCCACCGCTAGGAAACCTTTCACTAGGTAGGTAGTAGCATACTCTTTTTATTGCTGGATGAGCTGCTAAGACCATGGCTAGGCGCATGAATTTTTCACTGTCCTCTCTATCGCTTGGCCGAATGTCTACTGCTCCTTTAATACTCCATGACTCATTGTAATAGTGCTGGCCTCTACTTTCTTCTCCCTTGTGTAGTCTTACCCCGTCAGTTATTGTAATAGCGAATCCTAGAATATCTCTGATAGGAGATAGAACTAAAATCCACCATTTGATTTTCTCATAGACTTGTCCTTCAGGCTCGAAACCAATTGGGATTGTTTTACTTTTAAGAAACTCCGATAGCCCGAAATGTAATTTTGTTATTATCTGGTTCATCTATTTCTTCTTTTAATCTTTATCCATTCAAAGCAATAGCCTTTGCTCTGTAATTCTAGGTGTAACTTAAGGCTCTCGCTTGCACTCATTTTTTATTGTGGTTTGTTAGGTTCAATAAAAAATACTACCATAGTTGCATCTGTTTACGGTGTACCTCAAACCGTTTGCAAGTTTTATCATAGTACTCTCTATCTATTTCGTAAGCGTCTAAATCATAACCCATATCCCAACAAGCGTTTGCAATACTTCCAGAGCCTAAATGTGTGTCTAATATCTTATTTCCTTTTTCTGCATACTTTTCTAAAAGCCATCTATAAAGTTTTTCAGGCTTTTGTGTTGGGTGTTTTTTGTTTTGCCCCGTTTCCCATTTCGCAGCACTCCCGCACCAATGTATTTTTGCTATTCTTACTGGTGTATCAAAAGAAGTCCAAGCCATTTCACCATCCGCGAACAAACTTGCACCATTGTTTTTATCCCAAAAAACCCAACAAGAACTGTCTTTTTTTATTTTACTCATAAAATAATTTCCGCCCCATACAATTTGATTTTTAGAAACTCTAAACAGTTCATCAAAATATTCTTTTGTTGGCGTTTCTTTGTCCCAATCTTTTGCGGTGTGTTTCTTGCCACCTGTCACAGTATTAAGTCTATTTACAGCGTCTATTCCATATGGCGGGTCTACTATTGCCAAATCGTATTCATTGTCTTGCATTGCTTCCATAGCTTGCAAACAGTCTGCGTTGTATAAATTTATTTTTGCTCTCATAATCCGTATTTTTTAAAGTGCCTAACACTGGCTATAGTGCATTTGCGAAAAGCAAACGACACCATACCCTTAACGTTGGCCCTTAAAAAGGTAAGTCGTCTGTTTCTAAATCTGGAGTCTCTGAAGCAGGAGCAGAGCCTCCTTGATTATTACCTCCTAGAAGTGTTATGTCTCTTCCTACTACTTCAGTAGTGTACCTCTTGTTTCCATCTTTATCGTCCCAACTTCTAGTAGTAATCTTTCCCTCTATGTAGACTTGACCACCTTTCTTTAGAAACCTTTCCGCTATTTCCGCAAGTGGTGACCAAAGAACTATATTGTGCCATTCAGTATTAGTTACCTTCTCTCCTTGCCTGTTCTTGTAGGTCTCTGAAGCAGCTAGTGAGAAGTTGGCTACTGCTCTTCCGTTTTCAAGGTGACGCACTTCTGGGTCTTTACCACATCGGCCAATAAGTATTATTAAATTTTTGCTCATGCTGATTTCTGTTTAGTTAAATGTGTCCAGTTTCTACCAGACCTGATGTGTTTTATTGCGCTTCTCGAGACGTTGAATTTTTCCGCTAACACTCGAGTTGTTTCTTTTGAATGATATATTTCTAATACTTTATTATCTGTGAGCTTAGAATTCAAATGATCCCCGCCCTTTTTGGCCTCTCGAGATATTTTGTAACAAAGCCCTCGTTCATGATTTAGCCTTGCGTGAATACTCGAATGCTCTGATCTTGTCATTACCTCTAGGTTTTCAATTCTGTTATCTGTTTTTATTTCATTCTTATGATGTACCACCTCGTTAGACTTTATTGGCCTTCCTAGGAATTCTTCCATTACTACTGTGTGCTGAGACTTTCCCTTATAAATACCTCTTGTAATTTCTAAGTAACCACTAGGCTTAAGGGATATTCCTTTTGCTGTTTTCTCGAACCTCTTGAATGCACTTTTGCTCAAGTTTTCCTTCCATTCTTTCGTGAAAATTCTTTTCTTTCCCTTGTGAATTTTAGATTGTTTAGCCTTGAATATCGGAAGCCTTAAAGCCTCTGCTCTAGATCGTAAAATACCAGCTCTTAATAGTCTAAGTCTAAGTGTTGATTTAGGTATATTAAACTTTACACTCACGTCTGGTATGCTGTAACCAGATAGGTACATTTCGAATGCTGTCTTATTAATGATTATTTTATTAACTCCTGCCATAATTCCTATTTTCTAAAACTTTGTCCTTTAAATTCAATGATATTATACTGCTCTTTTAGTCTGTCATAGACTCGGCCACCGTACATTTCTCCAAACTCTTCTAACCCTGCTTCAATATCGTTAGGATGTTCTGGGTGGTAATTGCAGCTCAAGTGAGTGATTACCTTTTTGTCATACCTTCGTTCAATGATGTCTTTGAATAGATTTACTTTACCGTAGTTGCTTGCTTCTCTTTCGGTCTTTACGTCATCGAAAAAGCATCTTCCTGCTAGTATATTTCTCCAGAATATTTCCTTATCAACAGCCTCTTTGCACTTTTCGAAATCAGACACCACATCATTAGCGGATCTATAAGCGAATGACAGCGAAGGGTAGGCCTGAAGAACCAAGTGAATAGTTTTCATTATTGAGCTTTTACCGTTCCCGTAATCCCCAATGATTAGAAGTCCTTTGTCAAATGAAGGCTCGTTAATCTTCGTGTATAGTCTCGATGAATCGAAAAAGGCCTCATCCTTCAAAAAATACCTCATGATAGGCTTGATGTTTTCAACCGATTCTTCAGTGCTTTGGAAAGACTTGTTGTAGTATTCTTTGTATATGTGAATAAACTCGTTCCAAAAAACGGTCTTCTCTAAAGGATTTTCCAATACTTCAAGAGGCTCAAACAACTTCTTAGCATATTCTTTTTTTGCTTCAATCTGTTCAGGGGTCAACTCATACGGAGTCTCAAAGCTTTTAATCTGCTCTTGCTGCTCTAGGGTCAATTGACTTTTAGCCATAGACTTAAGTTTTGCGTAATAGTGTCTTCCTATTTTCTCTACTTCGGCCATTAGTTTTTATGGAATGCTCCTTTTGTTGGTTTCTTTTCTGTCTGCTTTGGAATCCAATTATTGAAGTGTGCTAATATTTCATTTTTTGGAAGTCTGTCTACAACACTTGCAGAGGCTTGCTTTACTAGCCTGAATTTTTTGAAGTGGATTTCTAGTTGTGTTTCTGAAATTGAATGCAGAGACATTGATTTCTTTCTCCATTCTTCCAAATTCCAAATTGACAACCAGTCCTGATCATCCTGAACCCTAACCCCTTTTAGATTTATCGATTGCTCTTTTTTTAGTAAATCAATATCACTTTCATATTCATTTTCATATTCATTTTCAGGGCTTTGCATATCTTTTGTATAAGGTTTGCATTCAGTTTCATCCTTATTCCACCTCTGATTAGCTGCATGGCTTCGCTTCTTGCTTACCTCTTGATCCTTAACCATTCTTCTGTTTTTGAATACGTAGAGGCTGTTTTCTTCCTCAACTATTCCAATTCCTTCTAGCCTCAATTCGGCTAAAATATTTTGCATAGTGTTTGCATCGCATTTCCATAGCCTTTGCAAGCCTTTTGCATTATTTTTATAGACACCGCTTTTGTTATCTTTGAACATTTTAAAAACCACACGAAGCCATGCAGCCTCGCACTCCAGAGATACCGAATCCATGTCTTGCAGCCAGTCTCCAATGTATAAAGGCATGTAGGGAATCTTAGCCATGTTGCACCTCCTGAATCTTCATTCCTTTGATTTCTCCAACCCATTGAATAGCATATCTAAGTCTAGAATGATCTACACCAATGAACCTGGCACACTCTCTTATTGAGTCGAAGTGTATAGGCTTGTCGATTACTGGAATAATCAACTGCACTGGTTTACTTATTTTCTTTAAGTATCCCCACTTCATTTTTCCATCATTTTAAGATCGAAACTCATTACATCGAGATAAGGCATTTCACCCTTCACTACTTTCATGTTCTTTCTTAGCCAGTTTTGAGACTGTACATATTCGAAAGGTGTTTCGGGTAATATCTCTAGCACCAGCTTCCCTTTTCTGTTAATCACTTCTGCCTTCATCCTCTGTTCTCCTTCGTTTGATTAATTACTTTTTTAATGGCTACTGTAAGAAGTCCTAAAGCGACTCCTAAGAGCGTAGCTATGTCTATGATAGTTGGTGTTAGTAAGTCCATTAAGATCTGGTTTTTATAGTAGTATTTTTGCTCTTATCTGGCTGAGTAATCTAAGTATCACGGTAAGCCAGTTACCGTTTAAGTTGATCTTGAAGTATCTTTTCATTATCCATTTAAGTGTCTTCATTTTTTCCTGTTTTAATTAAACTGGCGGGCTTGGGATTCTCCCTTAGATCACGACCCATCAATCTTCATTGTGCGACCTGTATATTTCTAACCGTTCGTTAAAATGCCCGCCAGTAATTACCCTTTCACTGGTAAATCTTAAATCAAGAACAGGGCTACTCCACACGGTCGATTGCGAAACGATTTATTTAAGTGTGTCTTTCACCCTATGCTATGATTGTATTTCAATAAATCCCCCCTACTTCACTTCCTCGCTTCACTAGGGGACTTTTTAGAGACCTCACTCCGTATGAGTGCTTATCTTATTATTCTACTTTTTAATCTCTTTTATCTCGATCTTAAACTTCCTTCTCATTAGATCGAATACCACCTTTTCAGGGTGTATTTCTAAGTGCTCACATCCTGCAATACTCAACTCGTGGTAGACTGTTTTGAATAGCTTATCAAGTAGGTCTTGGGATGGTGTTTGTGCTAGTTGGTTGTTCATGTTCCAATACTTAATTGAGTTACATCTTGCTTCTCTTCCATGCAGTCACGATTGAATAAATTGATATTAGGCTTCTTACTCACGTTCATGCTTACTTTCTCTTAGCCATCATTTTTAAATACATTTCTTCCCATAGTTCAGAGGCCATTGTTTGATTGTGTAATGGCTCTGCTTTCTTCACCTGGATTAGCTGTTTCTGTAATCCGTTAACCTTCACGTAGATCAATCCTGCATACTCTGGAATCTGATCTTCTTTAATCATTCCTTCAGGACAGACATAGTAGAACTCGTTAGGTATGTCAGTTACATCATGAAGACTTATGAACTTTTTGTGCTTTTCAGTCTTCAAGAAGTCAGCGTGATAATCTGACCTACTCGCCTTTACTTCATATTCTGTCACTCTGTCACTCTGGTCCACCATAAAGACATCAGACTCATGAGAGTATATAAATACATTCTCAGCGTATGCCTTATGTCTCCTGAAGTTCTTCAGAGTGTTGTGTATTGATTGAGTGGTTATACTTGGCATTATCTATTTAGTTAATAATTCAAGACCCATTTTCACCCTTTCCTCACAAAAATCTCTATCCTCTTTTGGAACTTCAAACTCAAAAGTCGTTATGTTGTCATATTCACAATCATCTGGTAGTACAGCCAGCTCGTGATCGGCAGACTCAAATATGAATCTGTACTTCCACGCATCTACTTCTTCGTATTCCGCTGCCATAGCTCTTATATCTGTCATTTCCCATGAGTACGGACAATAAAGGATAGCTTCAGCATTAGGCACTTCATTAATCACTGCATTAGAAACCATTTGCCAGTACTCTTCTGGGAACTCTGTTTTTAATATCTCAATGCTTTCAAGTTTAAGTACCTCTTGGTATTTAGCGAACTTCTTAAGTTGGTAGCATTTGACTTCTCCAATCTTATTATCTGCGAGTAGATCGGTAGATCCCGACCAACCTTCAATAGTAGGATGCTGAGTAGTTTCATCTGAGGTCATTTGATAACCTAATCCAAGCATTTCAAATACTCTTCTTTCTAGGAATGTGCCCCATGCCATTGGTCTTGAGTAAGCGTCAAGGCTCAATGATCGACCAAGCTTCCTTTCTATCTTCTTCTCTTCGATGTAGGATAGGGCAGGAGCACCCAGTTTAGTGCCTGATCGGTCACTTTTCATAAGTCTCCAAATCTCACTGGAAGTGAAGTTTCCTATTCTATTTTGGTTTAATACTATACTACTCATGACTTGCTTTTTAATAGGTCCATAACTTTTGAATAGGATCTAGTTTCCTTGGTAGTGATTACTCTATCAATATCTATTTGCTCTTGGCTTGAGCATTGCTCTTGTACAGATTCATAAAGTATTTCAATGTCACTTAAAGAGACATCCTTGTCCTCTACAATCTTCACTGGGTTAAAGTCGTCAGCGTTGTAGATGTCGGCTGCAATACCAATTTCTGCTGCACATTTTTTGAGACAATCAGATGCAGCGCCTTTCATGTCGTTACCAATAGACAAAGGGGTTTTTATCGTTTCTCCTTGCTTCAGTTTCTTGAACATGATTTCTTTGTTGCCATACTGCATTTTTACAATGGCTCTGTCTTCAACTCTACAAGTCAATCGACCTTTCACAATCACTTCGCCATGCTCAATCTTTTCGTCTACTATTTCAAAGTCCCAATCCCAACCAAACATTAGGTTTAGAACCTTCTTGATATAGCCTACCGTGACATAATTCCATTGACCACCACCTTTAGCGGGTCTTTGCTTTACGTACTTTGCGGGGGTTTTTTGAAGAAGCTGCTGTAGCTGTCCTTTATTCAATCGGTTATTCTCGACTAAGGATAAATCTTCTTTCGTTACTAGTGCTAAATCGTTCATAGTTTGTCTGCTATTGATTTATAGTGAAGATTGATCTTGGTACTCTTCTGGAAGTACCGTCTTCGTAGATATGAGTGTAATAAGTCCGATTCACCGCTTTGATCTTCCGAATCCTTACTAACCTTGTGAAGCGGCCTGAAATAGTATTAACTCCTACATTCATCTTCTCCGCAACTTGGTGCATGGTTGCCTCGCCTAGACCTCTTAGTGCCTCTATTACCGTGAGCTCTCTTTTCTGTAGGTCTGGAAGAACTGCGTTAAATGCTTCTTTGCTGTTGTCATTCATGGTCTGTCTTTAGTGGGTTATACTTCTGAATAAGCGTTAATTGCTCTTTCTTGCTTTCTTGCTTCAAGGCCATTCTTTTGAGCTTCTTTTATGAGCTGCTCAATGTGTGGCCAGTACTTTGTATTCATTTTCTGAATCCCCTGAAGTATATTTCTTAGGGTAGCATTGCTTCCGCCTAACTCTTCAGTGACTCCTGTATAAGATGTATGACGTTTTATGAAATCCCTCAACTCTAACGGCAATATTTGCCCCTCTTCTACACGCTCAAAAACTGTCTTTCTTCTCCTTCTCATTAGTACTTTAGTTGATTCTCTTCGAATAATGTGTCTTGATAAAAATCTTTGGCCTCTTGTAAAAGGTCTTGCTTTGCTATTCTTTCTACTATACTTGTAGGCTTTGCGCTACGAATAGCATCCATTAAAAATTTAGCCTTGATATAATCCTTTACCTTGTTCATTGGATTGTTATGTTTAGGGTTGCTGTTTCATTAAGTTGGTCTTGCTGACTTTTCGAAAAAGTGACTAAATGCCCTTCTTCGTTCAAAACCTCCACATACGCGCTTTGATCGTATGGCTCGTCATTGTGAGTAGACACTTCTGCTATTATATCCACCCTCCAAACACCGTTTATGTATGGGAGCAACTCAAATGACTCTACTACATGATCGTCTGCATCGCTTGTTTCTAGGTATAATTCCTGCCCCTCTAAAAAACCTACCAACCTTTCTACCATTAGTAGTTGTTCTTTGACGGCTATTGTATGGGGGGCTAAAAACATTAACTTTGCGTTTGTCGTTGTTATGTACAAACAAATATACGCAATTTTGCGTAAGAGTGTTACGCAGTAGTGCATTAATTTTTACTTTTTTACATTATTATAGATATATACATGAATGTCAAGGAGTTACGTGAAGATAAAAATTGGACTTTGGCAAAATTAATTTGATAAAATTAAAACTTATGATTGAGATAAATAAAAACTACAATGAGAGTAATTTAGATACAATGGCAAAAATGACTGATTGTTTTGTAGATTTAACTGTTACGTCACCACCTTATGATGGATTGAGAACATACAATGGATATTCATTTCCGTTTGAAGATATTGCAAAAGAACTTTATAGAGTTACAAAATATGGTGGTGTTTTGGTTTGGATTGTAGGAGATGGACACATAAAAGGAGGTGAAAGTTTAACAAGTTTTAGACAAGCGTTATTTTTTCAAGAAATAGGTTTTTTGGTTCACGATACTATTATTTATAAGAAATCAAATTTTGCAGTTCCTTTTAAAGATAAATACCATCAAACTTTTGAATATATGTTTATTTTATCTAAAGGAAAAAAGAAAACATTTAACCCGTTAATAGATAGAAAAAACAAAAAAGCTGGTAAAAACGGAGGTACGCAAACCATCATTGAAGCGGATGGAAGTAGAAGTAAAAGGGATTCTAAAATTATAAAAGAATACGGAAAAAGGCATAATGTTTGGGAATACCATACGGGAAACAATAACACTACAAAAGATAAGGTAGCTTTTAAACACCCTGCAAAGTTTCCAGAAAAATTAGCAAATGACCATATAATTAGTTGGAGCAATGAAAATGATTTGGTTTATGACCCATTTAACGGAAGCGGAACAACAGCCAAAATGAGTATTTTAAATAACCGTAATTGGATAGGAAGTGAAATATCTTCTGAATATTGTGATATTATTGAAGAACGAGTTAAAAAAGCGTGGGAAGAAAAAAGAAAAGAAAAAGATAATGAAACACCAACTTTGTTTAATGAACTTAATTAAGCACTTGTAGGTAACTAATTACTAATATGAAGAACATACTAATCATAATACTTTGTACACTTAGTATACAGGCTTACAGCCAACTACCAGGATTGAGAAGAATAAAATCTGAAACAGCAGACTCCATTTATTTAAAAGGGGGGAGGTGTATATCCTGTAAGACATGTAAGGAATATAATTCATTAATAATTGAATTATACTTAGTCCGAAACCCTTAAATAATAAGCCGTTACACTAATATCCACCCCTCTAAATATTGTATCTTAGTCTCTTAGATTAGAAGGGATGAAAGATGGGACTTTGTATGCTTAGATCACTAACACTAGATGCTGTCCAGATATGCGGACTTGTAGTTGCTTACTTTGTCGATCTTAGCGATGTTAAAGAAATAGCCATCACTTGCACCGTCTTAATAATGTTAGTCCACAAGGTTTTTCTATTAAACCGTGACATCAAATCCGACAGGAGAAAGAAGAAAGACGAGGAAATAGATTCTTTAAAGTAACCTCTATAACAGTGAACTACCCACCCACAGCATAGCTGATGAATGGGTTTTACGATCCGTTTTATAAAAAAGCACAAGATGAATTAACACCTTGCGCCTAGACAAACAAATTAACTAACCAAAATACTCTTAATTGGATGTGACTTCTACACCCTCAATAAATTCATCAAAGCTTATTTTCCCTGTTACTAACAGATAAAGGAGTACTAGCATCGCTACACTGAATAATATCCCTTTAATTAAGCTCATCTTATCTATTTGCCCCTTTGGAGATTCCGCAGTGTCTTTGTTTTTGTTTCCAATCACACCACCTAAAGCAACCTTGTCGACTACTTTTAAAACTCCGCCTAATATCTTTCCTAACTTGAGACCCATATTATTTTTGTTTTGCATTATTGATAGCCAACACTAACTGTGCTTTCATGTAGCTACTGACCGTTGGTGATCCAAGTTGATTAACTTGACTATAAGCTTCTATCTCTTTTTTTACTAGAGATTCATCACCCTCATCAAGTTCTATCTTTTCAGGTGTACTATTTATTCTCTCTACTAAAGAAAATACTTTCAAAAAATCAGATTCTTTGTTAGAAGCACCAGTGCCGAGAATCATAACAACCCAATTAAAGGCTTTGTCTTGTGTTTCTTCCCCACTGATTGTTTTAAGGTTAAAATTTAAGTCTACTGTTTTCATATTGTAAAATTCAGCACTTTACAAGGAAGGTTAGTATAAGTGACTTAATCTAAAGCCGATTAGGTTACAATGCCCACCTTCAGAGCCACCCCGTCAACATCAATTTCGACATACCTTGTTGTATCGAGCGCGAGTCCTACCTCTAGTGCTTGTACCCTTCCCAACTTCCAAGGCTTAAAAGTTCCTCCCGTTGGATTGCCCGTGGTAATGCTGCCATTAGTAGATATATTTCCCCCTGTGACCGTTAAATTAGCCGTAGAGATAGTAACATTAGCGTTAAATGTTTCTGCTACATCTGTTCTCGCAATATTGTTTGTTCCTATGCCACCAACAGTTCCGACAAAATTAGTTGCTGATATTTCTCCATTGACCTGCAACACATATCCAGATGCAGCACTCACATCGCTTTCTCCATACCCTAACCTCAAAGATGAAGCTACATTTAGCTTTCCACCTGTAGTCAACGACATTGCTCCTTGTGCGTTTGAATGTGCATTATCACCCCACCAAAAACCACGTGAGTTACTATTATCCATTTGAAAGGTCATAGCGAAGTCATCCAATGCGCCAAAAGTGTAACCCGACCCCATTCCAATTGTATATTCACTGCTACTCCAAACTCTTATTTTGTCCCTTGAACTGTCTGTGTTATTATTAATTCCTTGCCCTGTTCCAATTTTTAAGCCCCCGTTAGCATAAATTGTGCCACCAAAAGTACCTGTTCCTGTTGTTGTTAGAGTTCCCGTAAAAGTACCACCAACACCAGAGAAGTTTCCACTACCGTCTATACTAGCCGTATTAACCCCTAGTGCTGTTCTGAATTGGTGGGTGTCGTTGTCGTACACGTTCCTTTGATCAATGGAATTTCCCAAGAATATCCTATTAACTCCGCCTGGGTCTTTCAGTAGTGTATAAGTAGTGTCTTTTGTTAAAGCACTAACTCCCCCCAAAAGATAGCCTCCCGCAGCAGTAGCGTCAAAAGTAGTTGCCTCAACATCACTAGAAAAAGTACCCGTTCCCGTTACATCTAACCCAGTGGAACTAAAAGAGCCTCTTTCAACTCCGTTAATAATAAAGTTAGCAGTAGAATCCGCACCACCGTTATAGGTGAAATCCGCAGGCTGCACATTTAAAAGAGTAGTGCCCCAAGTTATTGACGAGCTAATTGATCCCGTTGCTGCCGTTTGCAACTGAATGCCATTATTAAATGACATTAAAGTAGGAATGTCTGCTATAGCTCTAGTATGTACACCACTTGTGCCTGAAAAATTAACTGCGAAACCGATGCCACCGTAATCACCTCCCGAATAACCAATCCTCAAGGCTCTTGGATTTCCTGCTTGGTTGCCTGTCCATGTGACATTACCAGTAATTGCCACTGGCCCTGCTATGTTTTGTAGCCCCGTTGCCGTTAAATCCAAATAGTCCGCTAAAGACGCATTAAGAGCCGTAGTAAGAACGTAATTATCTAAAGTACTACTTAAAGTAGCAGAAGAAACGTAATCAGCCTTTAAAGCGTAATCAGCCGCCAAAGCACCGCCCAAACTTAAGGCGTTGGTAGCAGTCCCTACCGTAATAGTAGCCCTAGATATACCTTCCATTCTATTAGTAGAAGAGTTCCACTCAAATAAGTGACCATTGGTAATTGAGTCTTCCCTAGTAGCGACCGCCTGAAGTGATCCAGCAGTACCAACTTTAAAAAGGTCAGAGGCTTCTTCAAATAAGAATTGGTAATTTGTTCCAGAGCCTCGATCAACCTCAATGCCAGCAACTCCAGCAGTTACACCACTTCCAGCTTCTCCGTTATTGATTAGCAAAAGGTTATCTTCTACTTCTACCGTTTCAGCGTTGACGGTTACCGTTGTTCCGTTAA
>Ga0222631_1000192_pt1 | contig 19137 bp, 17 predicted proteins | sample AntAcemetagenom5_FD_179826 | JGI IMG/M metagenome (GOLD analysis project Ga0222631, IMG submission 179826) | Saline water microbial communities from Ace Lake, Antarctica - #5 | ecosystem: Environmental > Aquatic > Non-marine Saline and Alkaline > Saline | place: Antarctica: Ace Lake | collected... | reverse complement strand
GGTATTTCAGTAGATTCTGCTGAAGATCATAAAAAATGGAAACTTGATATTGAAAAGTTTGGGGGTTCAAAAGCTGGATTTCCAATTATAGCAGATACTGACTTAAAGGTTGCAAAAGCTTTTGATATGTTACCAAGTGAAGCTTATTTGCCAGAAGGTAGAACACCAGCAGATTCTGCAACAGTTAGAAGTGTATTTATTGTCAATCCTGAGAAAAAACTTCAATTAATCATGACCTATCCAATGACAATTGGTAGAAATTTTGCTGAAGTTCTAAGAGCTCTAGATGCTTTACAAAAAACTTACAAAGTGCCTCTTGCAACACCTGCAGATTGGCAAATTGGTGAAGATGTTATCGTTGCCTTATCCTTAAATGATGATCAGGCTAAAGAAAAGTATGGTGAACTTGATAAGAAATTACCTTACTTAAGAACTGTAAAAGCTTAATATTTTCAAAACAGAATTATAAAAGCTTATCTATAGGGTCGTATTAAGATCATTTAATACGACCCTATAACGACAAAAATTTTAATATATATATTATCTAATAAACTTAGTTCTTAAAATTAGAAACTATTTCTTTTAATTTTAATTTTTTTATTTTTTATAAGTTTATTTCCAGGTCTTGATACAACAAAGCTAATAGCAAGCAGGATTAGAAAAGATATTAAGATTAACCAATACATAAAAATATACTACTCTGAATTAAAACCATTGAAGTTAGATAGTTTATTATCTTTTATATTTCTGGTACGCTTTTGGTACGCCCATGGTACGCCCAAATAAATATATTTTAGGTTCTTTCAGTAACATTTTCCTTCTTTAGGGCGTACCGTGAAAGATATTAAAACTATTTTTTTACCTCGTGTTTATTAGTGTTTCTCACCAAAGTTGTGGTGAGCCCAACTGGGTTCGAACCAGTGACACTCTGATTAAAAGTCAGATGCTCTACCTGCTGAGCTATGGGCCCTTATAAAGTACGTTCTGAACATTTCAAATTTTCTTAAGAAAATCAAGAACTGGTTTTGGAACACTTTTACTAATATCACCACCAAGGCGGTGAATTTCTTTAATGAATCTCGATGAAATAAAGTGATATTTCTCAGAGGACATTAAAAAAATTGTTTCAACATCTTTATCAATAGTTCGGTTCATGCCTGTCATCAAGAACTCATACTCAAAATCAGATACAGCTCTTAAGCCCCTAATAATGATATTGGAATTTTTAGATTTAGCATAATCTACTAATAAATGATCAAATTTTTCAATGGTTATTCTTTTTTTAGAATCTTCGTTTAATAAATTGATAGTTTCATGAATAAGTTTAACTCTGGAGTCAGCGTCGAACATATGATTTTTTTTATCATTATTTGAGACTGCTATAATAAGCTCGTCAACGACATGAAGACTTCGTTCAATTATATCTAAATGTCCTAATGTTAGAGGGTCGAAGGAGCCTGGATAAATTCCAACTCTAGTCATCATCTCCATTTTCTTCTAATCTTGCCACAGCAACTATTTTTTCATTTTTATCGACTTTAAACACAGAAACACCTTGTGAAACTCTACCCACTACTCGAATATTTTCACCTACATTACATCTCAATAATTTACCATTGTCAGAAATTAAAGCTATATTATCTTCAGCACTAACCTTTAAGGACTGGACAACACGACCATTTTTAGGAGTCACAGTAATATTAGTAACACCAGAACCACCTCTATTTGTAATTCTATACTCATAGGCAGAACTTAATTTACCATAGCCGTTTTCTGTTATACATAACAAATATTCTTCCGTATTAGCTAATTCTTGAAATTTTTTATTAATCTTAGAGAGGTCTTTTTTTGCTTCACTTTTAGCTTTGAGATAAGACTCCCTTACATCAATTGAGATTTTATTGTGAAGTAAACTACAAATAGAAACAACTTTATCATCCTTAGATAATTTAATACCTCTGACACCCGATGAACCTAATCCAGAAAACTCTCTTAAATCCTTAGTTGCAAAACGAATAGATTTACCATTTGTTGTAGCTAGTTGAACATCATCATTTTCAATAACGGAAATCACGCCAATCAACCTATCACCAGTCTTTAACTTAATTGCTGTTTTTCCTGATCTTGCTAATTTTCTTGTACCGCTCATGGCTACATCTTTCATTTTATTTTTTCTTATATTTCCAAGAGTAGTAGCAAATACTAAATTATAATTTTCAAATTCCTCTATATCTTTAGGTAGTCTTAAAATACTGGAAATTTTTTCATTTTTAGAAATAGGTATTAAATTGATTATAGCCTTACCTTTTGACTGAGGAGTTCCAGGCGGAAGTTCATAGGTTTTAATGGAGTAAACCTTACCTGTAGATGTAAAGAATAAAATTGTACATCTGGTTGTAGCCGCAAAAACCTGCTCAAGGAAATCTTCATCTCTTGTTCCCATAGCTTTTTTACCTTTACCGCCACGCTTTTGATTTTTATATGAGTCTTTAGGTACTCTTTTAATATACCCTTGATGAGAAACAGTTATGACTACATCTTCCTCAACAATTAAATCTTCAGTATCAATATTTTCAAAATCTTGTTCTTGAATGACAGTTCTTCGTGGAGTTGCAAAATTATCTTTCACTTCTGAAAGTTCATTTTTAAGAATTTTTAATAACTCCTTATCGGAATTAAGAATTTTAAGATAACCATTAACATCATCAATTAAATCTTTCAAACTAGTAAATAAATCTTCTCTTTCTAAAGCTGTCAGCTTTTGGAGTCTTAATTCCAAAATAGCCTTTGCTTGTTCTTCATCTAAATTAATCTTATTAGAAACTATTTTAGTAGAGGGGCTAATTAATTTGACGTATTCAACAATATTAGATTTAATTGGCCAATTTTTCGCCAATAGTTTTTCTTTAGCTTCAGAAGGATTTTTAGACTTTTTAATTAAATCAATAACTTCATCTATGCTGTTGACTGCTATGGATAGACCTATAAGTAAATTAGCTTTGTCTCTCGCTTTATTAAGCTTAAATACAGTTCTTTTTGTTATAACTTCTTTTCTAAATTCTATAAAATAAGTTAATCCATCGTGTAAATTGAGAACGACAGGCCTTGTTTCATTTAAAGCTAACATGTTACTGCTAAAAGATGTTTTCAGAGGGGTATATTGAAATAATTGGTTTTTTACAACCTCATCCATAGCTGAAGATTTTAGTTCTATCACAATACGTACGCCTTCTTTATTCGACTCATCTCGAATATCGCTAACACCTTCGATCACTTTACTGTTTACTACTTCCGCAATTCTTTCAAGTAATTTTGACTTATTTTGTAAGTAAGGAATTTCTGTTATTACGATTGCATTTTTATTTCTAATTTGTTCATCATGAAGTTTGGACATGACTGTCACAGAACCTCTTCCGGTTTCATACATTGAAAGTAGACCTGCGGTTCCAGAAATGATTCCCCCTGTAGGAAAATCAGGACCTTTGATAATTTTGTGTAATTGTTTTGATGTAGTATCAGGTTCGTCAACTAGCTTGAGAGTTGCGTCTATAATTTCACCTAAATTATGAGGCGGTATATTCGTCGCCATACCTACAGCGATACCACTTGCGCCATTAACAAAAATATTTGGAAATTTAGATGGGAGCACCTTTGGCTCTTGTAAGGTTTCATCATAGTTTGGTCTTGTAGGAACAGTGTCAAACTCTAATTCTTCTAGCATGTAGGATGTAACTTTTCCTAAGCGAGCTTCGGTATAACGCATTGCAGCGGCAGGATCACCATCCATAGAACCGTAGTTACCCTGACCATCAATTAAAGGTAATCTCATCGTAAAATCTTGAGCCATTCTCACCATAGCTTCATAAATTGAGGAATCACCATGAGGATGGTATTTACCCATTACATCTCCAACTATACGTGCAGATTTTTTATAAGGTTTATTATGATGATAGCCAGCCTCATACATTGAATATAAAATTCTTCTGTGAACAGGCTTTAGTCCATCTCTGATATCGGGTAATGCTCTTGATACGATAACGCTCATAGCGTAATCGAGATAACTGTTCTCTAATTCAGTTGTGATATCAATATTAGGATATATTTTATCTTCCAATACATCTAACTGAGTGCCACTAATTTTTTTTTTCTTTACCAATTAATTTAAATTTAAAAAGGGATATCGTCGTCAAGTTTAGTTGCTGTTGAGTTATCATCCGTCGGACTCATAGCTTCATCTGCAGCTGATTCTATCTGATCATTCTGTTGAGTTATTCCTGATTGGGCTCTTGTGTCTAACATAGTTAGAACACCGGAATAATTTGGTATTACAACTTCAGTTGTATATTTATCTACACCATTATTATCAGTCCATTTTCTAGTTTGTAGTTGACCCTCAACGTAAATTTTAGATCCTTTTTTTAGATATTTTTCACATATATCAGCTAATTTCTCATTAAAAACAATGACTCGATGCCATTCGGTTTTGTCTTCCATTTGTTGAGTTTCTTTATTTCGATATTTAGTAGAAGTGGCTATTGAAAAACTTGCAAACCTACCTCCATTAGAAGTAGAACGAACCTCAGGATCTTTACCTAGGTTACCTAAAAGAATTACTTTATTTACTGATCCAGACATGTATTTATTACTATAATAAGAATATATAAATATAAAGCAATTACCTAAATTTTGATACTTAATTCATGAAAAAAAATTCACCTCTTACTCATATCATCATTAAGAATGCCTATGAGCATAATTTAAAGAATCTAACATTAGAAATACCTAAAAATAAATTAATTGTGATCACAGGGGTAAGCGGTTCAGGTAAATCTACATTGGCATTTGATACCATTTATGCTGAAGGACAAAGAAAATATATAGAATCACTGAGTTCATATGCGAGGCAATTTCTTGATATGATGGATAAACCAAAAGTAGATAAAATAGAAGGCTTGTCTCCTGCAATATCTATAGATCAAAAAACTACCTCAAAAAACCCTAGATCAACAGTAGGTACAGTAACTGAAATTTATGATTATTTAAGAGTACTTTATGCAAGACTTGGAGTTCCCTATTCTCCTGCTACCGGCAAACCAATTAAAGGGTTAACAAGCTCAGAAATAATCGAAGAAATACAAGGTAAATTTATTAATAAAAAGATTATTATTATGTCCCCTATTATAAAAGGAAGAAAGGGAGAATATAAAAAAATCTTTGAAGAGTATTTTAAAAAAGGTTATGAAAGATTTTATGTAAATAATAAACTGTATGAAAAAAAAGATATACCCGAATTAAGTAAAAATTTTAAACATACGATTTCAATAGTGATTGATCGTATTATCCCATCAAAAGACAATTTAGAAAGAGCCGCCAATAGTGTTGAAATATGTCTTAACGAGAGTGAAGGAAATATAGAGATACTAGATATTGAAACTAATGATCTTCACAAATTTTCAAATAAATTTATGTGTCCAGTAAGTGGTTTTAGCATAGATGAAATTGAGCCAAGAATTTTCAGTTTTAATAATCCTTACGGTGCATGTAAAAAATGTGATGGACTGGGTGAAATAGAATGTTTTGACGAAGATTTATTAGTTCCTGATAAGAATTTATCATTTAATCAGGGTTCAATAAATTTTTGGTCTGATAAATCAAAAACTAAATTATACCCTAGAATAAAAAAAATATTTGATGAGAATAAATCATCCAATACACTTTGGTCTGAACTCTCTGAAAAAATTAGAAATGAGATATTATATGGAAATAAAGATTTTGATGGACTGATTCATATTATGGATCATATCTACGATGGATCTAGTAGTTGGTGGAGACAGTGGGAATTAGAAAAATTTAGAAGTTCAAAAAATTGCTCTAGTTGCCAAGGTATGAGACTTAATGAAAAATCCCTTTGTGTTAAAATAAAAGAATTGAATATATCTCAATTTACTCAATTAAGTATTGAGGATGCCAGAAACTGGATTTCCACTTTTGATAAAAATCTCAATAAAGAACTAGTTAAAATTGCCGAACCCCTTAAAAAAGAAATACTTTCAAGATTAGAATTTTTAAATAAAGTTGGGTTAGGTTACTTAAGTATTTCTAGAAAAAGCGGAACATTATCAGGAGGTGAATCGCAGAGAATAAGACTAGCCAGTCAAATAGGGTCTGGTTTAACAGGTGTGACATACGTTTTGGATGAACCTTCAATTGGTCTTCATCAAAAAGATAATCATAAACTGATTAATACTCTTAAAAATCTTAGAGAACTGGGAAATACTATAATTGTTGTCGAACATGATGAAGATATCATCAAAGAAGCTGATCATGTAATAGACATTGGGAAATTTGCAGGAAAGAATGGTGGAAATATAATGTCTGAAGGATCTTATAAAAAAATTATTGCAAATAAAAATAGTCTTACAAGCTCGTACTTAACTGGCAATATACCAAGATATAAAAATTTAAAAAAAACTTTAATTAAAGATAATTTTATTAAAATAAAAGAAGCAGGAGGTAATAATTTAAAAAAAATATCTATTGATTTTCCTCTTAAAAATTTTATCTGTGTGACTGGTGTTTCTGGTAGTGGTAAATCAACTTTAATTAATGAGACTCTTTATGGTGCTATTAATAATAGAATTAATGAAAAAATAATTAGAACACTCCCCTATAAGTCTATCGAGGGAATTGATGAAATTGATAAAGTAATTAATATTAATCAATCACCAATTGGAAGAACACCTAGATCAAATCCCGCAACATATGTTGGATTGTTTGCTCCTGTCAGAGATTGGTTTGCCAGTTTACCAGAAGCTAAAGTCAAAGGATATAAACCCGGTAGATTTTCCTTTAATGTGAAGGGTGGAAGGTGTGAGAGTTGTGAGGGCGATGGGCTGAAAAAAATAGAAATGCATTTTTTAGCTCCTGTTTACGTAAAATGTGAAGTTTGTAATGGCAAACGTTACAATAAAGAAACTCTTTCAGTTAAATATAATAATAAACATATTAGTGATATTCTTGATATGACAGTTGATGATGCTTGTGATTTTTTTAAGACAAATCCCCAGGTATTTTTGAAACTCAAAACATTAAAAGAAGTTGGGCTCGGGTATATCTCTATAGGCCAATCAGCAACCACCCTATCAGGAGGAGAAGCTCAAAGAATTAAATTAGCAAAAGAATTATCCAGAAGACAAACTGGTAAAACATTGTACATTTTAGATGAACCGACAACTGGATTACATTTTGATGATATTAAAAAGTTATTAGAAATTCTTCATAGACTTGTTGAGTATGGTAATACGGTAATAGTAATTGAACATAATTACGATGTCATCAATTCAAGCGATTGGTTAATTGACCTAGGGCCTGAAGGTGGAGTTAATGGCGGAGAAATACTTTTTGAAGGAACACCAAATCAAATAACTAAAATAAGTAGTAATTTTACCGGTAAGTATTTAAAAAAATATCAAGAATCTCTTGATTTTAATACAGATTCATAATTTAGAGCATGTATCATTGGTAGGCCTAAAAAAATCGATGAATAAGTTCCAATTAGTACGCCAAAAATAAATACTATCGGCATTTCAGTAAGGTTAACTGGTGCTAAAATAACAAGACAAATTAAAGCAAGAATGGTCGTGAAACTTGTAAGAATAGTTCTTCTCAAATTTAAAATAATAGATTTATTGATCATGGATGGGAGATTAATCTTAACGTCTTCTTCTGAACTCAACGTTCTTAATCTATCAAATAAAACAATCGTATCGTTGATACTGTATCCAGCTATAAGCAAAATAGCAGCTATCATGGTTAGATTAAATTCAATATTAAATATACTCATGAAGCCTATAGATATGAACACATCATGAAGTAATGCTAATATTCCAGCAAAAGCAAATTGCCAGTCAAACCTAATCCAAATATAAAGTGCGATGACAAAAATTGAAGACAATAAAGCGTAAATAGCATTTTGAATTAAATCAGAGCTAAATGTAGGCTCTATGTATTCAGACATTAGTATCTCTATATTTATTAAAGTAGAAACACTCTCCTTTAAAGAGTCTAGGAATAATTTATCACCAATACCGGACTCAATTCTAACGCTATATACATTAGAAGATATTTCTTTCTTAACAATAACCTCTCTTGAGGTATCGATCCTCGAAAATATATTAGTTAATTCCTGATTACTTAAATCCGATCTGACTTCCACATTAAAGCCACCTTTAAAATCAATTCCTAAATTTAAACCTTTAAAAAAAATAAAGAGAATAGTCATTACAATTAAGAAAGATGATGCCATATAGGACAATTTGCGATACTTAAAAAAGTCCATCATTTAATTTTAAGACCTGTCTTTTCAATAGGAACAATTTCAAGAAATAATTTTAAAATGATATAAGTAACAATAAGAGAAGAAAAGATTCCTATAATTAAAGAAATAGAGAAACCTCTAATTGGACCAAAACCAAAAGCAAATAAAAAAATTGCAGCAAATACAGTCGTCAGATTTGAATCTAGAATAGTAATAAAAGCAGAATTAAATCCTGAATTTCTTGGGTCATCAGATTTATTTAAAAAGTTTTCTTTTATTCTTTCATACACTAATACATTTGCATCAACACACATACCAATTGTTAAAACAATTCCTATAACGCCCGGCAGGGTTAAAGTAGCGTTCATTAAAGACATTAAAGAAAATAATAATAACAAACATGTAATGATTGAAATTGCAGTAAAAAGTCCTGAGATTTTATAATAAGCAATCATAAAAATAGTAATGGCAATGAGAGCTATAATACTGGCATAAATACCTTTTGTGACTCCCTCTTTACCTAAAGAAGGACCAACTTGTTTTTCTTGAATAATTGAAATATCAGTTGGTAGAGATCCGGATTTTAATATGATGGCTAAATTGTTAGCTTCTTCATTAGTGAAATTACCTGAAATTACACCCGCTCCACCACTAATAGTATCTCTTACAACTGGTGCGCTAATTAAAGTTCCGTCTAAAACAATTGCAATTCTTTTACCTACATTTTTTTCGGTCAGGTCACCAAAAATATCAGCTCCAGCCTTATTTAAAGAAAATGAAACTACTGGTGAATTATTATCATACTGCATAGATGCATCTTGAATGTAGTCTCCAGTTAAGCTTGGTCTTTCCATCACCCTGACGCTTTCATTAGTCTCAATATTTTCTAATAAAATTGTGTCTACATAGGAATTTTTTTCTATATGAAAATTTAATTCAGCAGTCTTAGAAATAATTTCTTTTACATTTTGATTTAGGCTACCTGGAATTTCTAATAAAATTCTATTTAGACCTGTTTTTTGAATCGAGAGCTCTTTATTTCCAAGAAAATCTACTCGAGACCTAATGATTTCAACAGCATTTAAGGTCATATCAGAAATAGACTTTTTAAAAAACTGATTTTCTATCTCTATAATTGAAATTGATTCCGTTTTTTTATTTAAAGTTAATCCCATAGATTGCATAACAATGTTAGTTAATTTTGTTAAATCTTGGGCGTTATCTATTTCAATTTGACCATTATTAATTGATGAATTTAAGTCATAATCTAATTCTAACTGAGAAACTATTTTAAGAAGTAAATTTTTTTTAAAAACGTCTTCCGATAGCTCTAATAAAAAAGAGCTACCGCCTTGAATATCTAATCCATAATTAATTTTATTTGAAGATTCAAGATTCTGAAAATTAGGCTTAATAGCAAAATAACAAAAAACTAAAATTAGCAATGAAGACCAGAGTCTCCATTTTTTTAAAATATTCATTTAATTAATCAGTTGTTATTTGCAATCAATTAAATTAATTATTTTGCAATATCTGCAACCATACCTTTTGCTACTTTAACAGTTACATTATCTGCAACCTCTAAAGAAATAGTCCCATCTTCATTAACGTAATGAATAGTCCCCATAATTCCACCTTGAGTAACAACTTTGTCACCTTTTTTAAGGTTAGTTATCATTTCTTTATGACTTTTAAGTTTTTTTTGCTGCGGTCTAATTAGTAAAAAATAAAATACTACAAAAATTAGTATTAGAGGTAATATGCCTGATAATTGTTCCATTATAAAATCCTTTGAATATATAAAAATAAACCATAAAATCTCAACAAACACCCATGAAGTCAATATAAAATTGAAAAATAAACATATATTATGCTGGAATCATCATAAAAATGATTTTGAAAAAATATCTATAGCCAGTGTTATGGACATAACGTCCTTATATGGACTGAATGAGCAGATAAATAAAATTCAAAAGAATACTGACGCCTTTGTTTCCGGACTACCCTTTAACCATGGTTTATTATGGGGCGTAAGAGGTAGTGGAAAAAGTAGTTTAGTCAGAGCTATTTTAAAAAATTTATTATTAAAAAATTCAAACTTCGATGTACTTGAAATTAATAGCGAAGATATTGAAGATCTTCCTAATATATTTCTAAATCACAAATTTAAGAAAAAAATTATTATATTCATTGACGATCTATCGTTTGAACAAAATGATAGAAGGTACATTCAATTTAAATCCTTTTTAGAAGGTTCATTTTATACTAGTCAGTTTCAATTTTTAACATACGTAACATCTAACAGAAGACATTTAATGAGGAGAGATATGGTAGACAATGAAAGATCATCGGCTATTTCACAAGACGAAGGAGTGGAAGAAAAAGTTTCTTTATCAGATAGGTTTGGCTTATGGGTAAGTTTTCACAATATCAACCAAGATGAATATATAGCAATAGTAAAACATTATTTTTCATTACATCATATTACCTTCAATGAAGATATTCAAAGAGAGTCTTTAAAATGGATTTTCAGTAGAGGAAATAGAACCGGAAGATCAGCAAATCAATTTTTTAAAAATTTCTGCTTGGAAAATAATATTATTTTAGATTAATAGTTTTTTTCCCACCCATGTAAGACACTAAAACATCAGGCACTGTAATTGATCCATCATTATTTTGATAGTTTTCGACAATAGCTATAAGAGTTCTTCCAACAGCTAAACCTGAACCATTTAGAGTATGAAGATATACATTACCCTCTTTAGATTTAAATTTTGCATTCATACGTCTGGCTTGAAAATCACCACAATTACTACAAGAAGATATTTCTCTATATTTAGATTCACTTGGGAGCCAGACTTCAATATCATAAGTTTTTTTTGCAGAAAATCCCATATCGCCAGAACTTAGTAGCATTACTCTGTAGCTTAATTTTAGATCGTTAAGAATTGAGGTTGCACAATTTAGCATTCTTTCTAACTCTTCGTTGGATTCTTCTGGTTTTACCAATGAAACAAGTTCTACTTTTGAAAATTGGTGCTGACGTATCATCCCCCTTGTATCTCTTCCAGCTGCACCTGCTTCAAGCCTATAGCATGAAGTCCAGGCAGTATATCTAGCAGGTAGGTTTTTTTCATTAGCAATTGAATCTAAATGTAAATTAGTAAGAGGAACTTCAGCTGTAGGAATAAGCCAATGATCACTATTTGTTTTAAATAAATCATCAGAGAATTTAGGAAGTTGTCCAGTGCCAAAAGCTGCTGCATCTTTAACAAGATTAGGAGGATTAACCTCAGTATAACCATAATCTGTAGTGTGTTTATCAAGCATAAAATTAGCAATCGATCTTTCAAGTCTAGCAAAATCATTTTTAAGATAAACAAAACGTGAACCTGATACTTTTGCAGCTTGATCAAAATCCATCATTTGTAAATTTTCACCTAAAACATAATGAGCCAATGGATCAAAATCAAAAGAAGGAATTTCACCGATAGTTTTAATTAACTTATTAGAATCTTCATTCTTACCAACAGGAACTTCTGGGTCTGGTAAATTTGGAAGAGATGACAAAATTAAATGAATCTCTTCGTCAATGATAAATAATTTTTTTTCTAAAGAATCAATTTTTTCTTTAATTGAATGTACCTCTTCTTGAAGTTTTAATTTTTCAGAATCTTGTGATGATGCAAATTGTGAAGAAATACTTTTACGTTGAGAACGCAGGACTTGAGAAGATGTAAGTATTTCTCTCTTAGATTTATCTAAATCTAGTATTTTTTTTGAATGAGGCTCTAAAAATCTTAATTTAAGAAAATTATCAAAATCCTCAGGGTTATTCCTAATAAAATTTATATCATGCATCTTTTTTATTTTTTTTCTTTTTTTCTAAAAATCTAGAAATTAATATTGATATTTCATAAAGGAGAATTATAGGTAATGCTAGTGAAATTTGAGAAAAAGGATCTGGAGGGGTGATTATAGCAGCAAAAACAAAAGATAAAACAATCGCATATTTTCGAAATGAAACTAGCTGATGAATAGATAAAATACCAAATCTAACACATAGAAGCAGAACTACAGGAAGCTGAAAAGCTAGCCCAAAAGCAAAAATAAATGTCATCATTAATGAAAGGTATTCATTCATTTTAGCCTGAAGAGTTATATTGATGAGATCTGATTGAGAAGACTGGAAGCTCAGAAAAAAATTCCATGCGATAGGTGAAATTAAATAATAAACAGTAGAGGCCCCAAGAAGAAATAAGAAAGGAATTGCCACTAATGTAGGAAATGAAATAGATTTTTCTTTTTTAAGTAATCCCGGTGAAACAAAACTCCATATTTGATATGAAAGAAACGGGAAAGTAATAAAAGCAGCTGTAAAAAAAGAAACTTTAACATTAGTCAAAAAGGCTTCCTGAAGAGCTGTGTAAATTAATCCATTCCCCTCACCTAAAATATCAGTAAGTGGTTTAGCTAGGAAAACAAAAATTTGTTTTGAAAAATAAAAACAAACTATAAATGATAATATAAAAAAAATTATTGATATTAATAATTTTTTTCTCAATTCCTTTAAGTGATCAAAAAAATTCATTGAATCATTTAATTCTTCACTAGACATCTTTTTCCAAATCTAGAATTTCTTTATTATTTTTATCAATGAACTCGTCTAAATCTTTGCCTTCTTTGGTAATTACTTCTTTTGTATTCAAAATTTCTTTTTTAATATCTTTTATTTCAGAAAATTCAGCTACCTCCTCAACAGTTTTTGTAAATTCTCTAGATAAACCTCTGACATTAGCTATGACTGATTTGATGGTTTTTATTACAACAGGTAGTTCTTTAGGTCCTACTAAAATAACACATACAATTAGGATGATGGACATTTCCATCCAACCTAAAGAAAACATTAATCTTCCTTTTTAGTATCGTCTGAAGAGTCCGACTTATCTTCATCGTCAGACATATCTTTTTTAAAAGATTTTATTCCTTTAGCCATATCAGACATCAGTGATGGTATTTTACCTTTTCCAAATAGCAATAAAACTATTATTAAAACAATAATCCAATGCCATAAGCTGAAAGTTCCCATAGTTTAAAAATATCTTATTTAGATGTTAATTTCTACTAAAAATAAATATATGCCTAGTATCTAGCTCAATTGAAACAGAACTAGCTGCTTCGGGAAGAAAGTCACCTGATACTTTACTATGCATATGAAATTTTTCTCCGGTACTGTCTGAAACGGTCATATGAACAATAGCATAATTACCAATAAATTTTGAATCGACGACAATTCCATTTACTTCACTTATAAGTGGTGATTTTTCTTTATTAAGAATTAGGGCTTCAGGTCTAATAACAATATCCACATTATCGCCATTAGCAAAATCCAAAGCTTTAATTTTACCAATAGGAGTACTGCAATAACCATCGAAAACTTTAGTGCTATATAAATTAATTTCTCCAAACAAAGAAGCTACATAACTATTTTTCGGATTATAAAAAATATCATAAGGAGTTCCAACTTGAACAATAGACCCATGATTAATAACAATTATCTGATCACTTAAGAACATAGCTTCTTCAGCATTATGAGTAACTATTATGGCAGATGACTCTAAACTTTTAATTAAGTGAAGAGTGTCGTCTATAATTTCTTTTTTTAAGGATGTATTTAAGTCAGAAAAAGGTTCATCTAATAATAATAATTTTGGCTGAACCGCAATAGATCTAGCTAAAGCGACCCTCTGCTGTTCGCCTCCACTTAATTGATGAGGATATTTAGTGAGAAAATTTTCTATTTTTGCCAAAGCGATTACTTGGTCTGTTAGTTGTTTTTTATTCTTTTGGGAGCTGGCTGCAAAACTGATATTTTCCAAAACTGTCATATGAGGGAAAAGAGCGAAATCTTGAAAAACATAAGAGATAGATCTTTCTTCAGGAGGTAAGTTAATTTTTTTATGACTAACAAGATTATCATGAAGATAAATTTCACCTTCTTGAATTTCTTCTAATCCAGAAATTAATCTTATTAAAGTCGTCTTACCACAACCAGAAGGACCTAAAATAGAAATGATGGAATTATCTTCTATTTTAAAACTTATGTCGTCTAAAGCTTTAATATTATCAAAATAATGTGTTAAATTCCGAACATCAAGTATCATTAGAATTATTATCTAGTTGGCTTTGGGAAAAGTCATCTAGATTTTCTTCTTCGACAGTGTCATCAACTAAAATATCATCAGAATCTAAGCTGTCTGATACTTCCTGAATATTTAAAGAGGAAAAATTTTCATTCAAAATACCAGAATTTCTAAGCTCTTCAATACCAGGTAAATTATCTAATGTACCTAATCCAAAATGAAGAAGGAAATCATCGGTAGTATTCCAAAGAATAGGTCTGCCCGGAACTTCTTTTCTTCCACCAGGCTGTATCCAGTTGAGTTCCATAAGTTGATCTAAGATACCCTGCCCAATTATTACCCCTCTTATTCCTTCGACTTCAGATTTAGTAATAGGCTGATGGTAGGCTACTATAGAAAGAGTTTCTATTGCTTGCTTAGAAAGTTTTTTTTTAATTTGTCTTTTTTCATGAAAAATTTCACTTAAATTTTCATTTGTAACAAAGATCCATCCATTCCCAATATTTCTTAAGTTAATTCCTTTATTAGCATAATCATTAGCGAGAGTATTTAACATAGGAGAAATATCTTCATGTAAATCTAAACGCTTTTTAATTTCATCTTCTTTAATGGGTTTTATTGATGAAAAGATCAACGCCTCAACTTTTTGAATTGTATTACTCATATTTTTTATAATAAATATCTGTAAAAGGCATAGCTTGCTTAATTACCAGAGTTTTTTCAGAAACATGACTTTTTTTAGCCATTTGAAGACCCGCACCAAAAGTAGAAGAGATGAATGATTTATTAAGTAATTTATTTTGTAATTTTTCAGGCATAAGACTCTCTAGAGAAAACCAATCGTCATAAGAAGAAATTTTATCTTTAAGTACTTTTTGACCATCCTTTATAGAAAAAAGTTTAATAGAAGAGAATTTTAAAGTGTAGTTTTGATTTCTTCTATAAATATTAGTATAAGCTTTTAATAAATCATAAAGCTTGTCTTTTATGATATAAGATTTTTCAACTTTTAACTTAAATTTATTCTTATTAGGAAAAAACTCTTCTTCAAACTTAGGTAATTCAAATAATGTCTTGGAATTTTTATTCAGTAATTCGAGAATAGTTAATCTATTAGTTAAGAATCTAGTTACTTTTTTAACATCCTCATCTTTATCCTTATTCACTAAGAATTTGGATTTTAAAAAAATCATAATAGCTGCCATAAGTAGATATTCAGAGGCTAAATCAATATTGACAGACTTAATATTGTCGATAAATCTAAGATATTGATTACATAGATCTAAAATAGGTAATTTTTTAATATCATATTTATTTTTACTTACTAGATCCAGCAGTACATCAAGAGGACCTTGATATTCATCTATCGATACATTTAAATTAGATTCCATTTTTTTTTAAAATATTATCATAAATATCCCTATAATCCTTAATATTAATATCTTTAAATATAGATTTTTTTTTAATCCAATTTTTTTTATTTTTTATAAATAAACTGTATCTATCTGTCTTATTAAAATTTTCAGAAAAATAAATATATTTATCAAAATTATTTGAACAATCTAAAAGAATATCAATATCAACCTTGTTTGATAAATCGCATATCGCTTGATAATCAAATTTAACTGCTTTCATAGAAAGATCATCAGTCATCAATAGACCCTGAAAATTAATTTTAGTTCTTATTATTTGATTAATAATTTTTTCAGAAAATGTAGCTATATAATTTGGATCAATTTTTTTATATATAATATGTGCCGTCATAGCCAAAGGTAAATAGTTAAAATTTTTAAAAGAGGTAAAATGAGGAGCTAGTTCATTCAAAGAAATATTTGTAGAAGGTATTACTTGATGACTATCTTTTGATGTCACGCCATGACCCGGAATATGCTTAACTACAGGGATTAATCCAAATTTAAAATTATTTAAAATAATAATTTCATTTAGTTTTTTAACGATTTTTAAATTAGGGCCGAATGTTCTTTTAGAAATAAATTTAGCAGTTTTAGTAATCGGTATATCCAATACAGGGACAGTATTCGAATTAAAGCCCCATTCATTTAAATAATAGGATGTGATGTAAGACTTGAGATAAATAAGAATTTTAGCTAATTCTTTATTTTTTAAATAGATTTTATAATAATCATAATTATTCAAAAAATTAAGATGTTTAAAAAATTTAAAACGATCAACTATGCCACTTTCTTGATCTACGAAAATTAAAGTAGAAGGTGATAGTATTTTAAGACTATTAATAAGTTTTTTTAATTGGTCTATAGTTTGGATATTTCTAGAGAAGAAAATAATTCCAAAAGGTTTATATTTTTCAATATATTTAATTTCTTCTTTTTTTAGAATGGTTGATGTTAAAGAGATTATGATAGGAGTTTTCATTTAATGAAATCTAAAATATCAGGCTCAATTAAAAGAATATTATTTGTCAAAAAATATTGAAAGTAATTTGAATACAGATAGAAACTTAAAATAAAAATAATAATAAAAATTAAAGAGATTATGATAAATTTTAATTTTTTATAGATTTTCACTTAGTTACATTTCAGTCTTCGGCTTTATACCTAATATGCCTAGACCTTCATTTAGCGTATGCTGAAATCGGTTAAGTAAGAATTCTGTTTTAGATGTTATATTTTTATCATTATCTAAAAATCTTAATTCAGGTCTGTCTTTTGATGCTGACCAATAGGAATGAAAGGAAGAGGCAAGACTTTCTAGATAATGAGCTATTAAATGCACCTCATTACGATTGGAAGCCTGTTGAATAACTTCATTCCATTGAAATATTTTTTTATAAAGTATTTTTAATTCTGGTGACCAAACTATTGATTTTTTGATTATTTCATTTTTTTTACTTAATACGGAGTGTGATCTAGCTGAAGCATACTGAATATAATATATGGGATTTTCCTTATTTTCCTTTTTAATTAGGTCGATATCTAAATCCATATGAGTATCATTTTTTCTATAACACATAAAATATCTAAAATTATCAACGCCTATTTCGTTAATTAGTATGTCTAATTCAAAAATAGTACCTTCTCGTTTTGATAATTTTTGAATAACATTATCTCTTTTTAAATTAACAATTTGACAAAAAACGACTTTAAAATCAATTTCCTTATGAACAGAAGTTAAGGCTGATTTAAGTCTAGTTAGATAACCTAAATGGTCAGCTCCCCAAATATTAATTAATATATCAAAACCCCTATGAATTTTATCTAGATGATAAGCAATATCATTAGCAAAATAAGTTGGAGTCCCATTATTTTTAGTAAGAGCTCTATCTTCGTCATCTCCAAACTGAGATGACTTAAAAATCAATATATTATTATCTTTTTTGGTTTGATCATAATTTTTTGGCTGCTGAAGCTTACCTTCATAAACTAAGTTATTTTCTTTTAATATAGAAAGGGCTTTAGAAAAATGATCTTTTTGCATAATTTCAGTTTCATAAATTATAGAATTGAAATTAATATTAGTAGATTTTAAAACGCTCAATGACCTTGCAACTAAATTCTTAATAGCAAAATCAACAATTTGTATTTTTTGATCATCAGAAAGATCGGCTTTAAATAAAACTTTAAATTCTTGATAGCAAGAGTCAGCTATTTCTTTTATATAGTCACCTTTATAGAACTGCTTAAAGGGTAAGGATAAATTATATTTTTCAGAGATAGAGAATAATAATGAAGATAAAAACTCATTGATTTGGTTACCAGTATTATTAACATAATATTCTCTGTTTACTTTGTATCCATTAAATTCATACAGATTAGACAATACATCCCCTACTACAGCACCTCTACCATGAGCTAAGTGCAATGGACCAGTTGGGTTAGCGGAAACAAATTCTATATTTAAGAATTTTGATTTAATTGGCCTATCTTCTTGAAATGAAATTAAGTCGTCAAATCCCTTTTCACTTAGAAAAAAATTAATGAAACCTGGTCCGGCCAGTTCAGATTTTTCAACTAATGGATGTGTGAAATTTTTAAGAATGATTTCTGCAATTTTTTTAGGAGACAGAGAAAGTAATTTTGCATACTGCATACAGATATTAGTTGTCAAATCGCCCTTTTCATCAAATAGCAATTCTAACTGGATGCTATCTTCATCAATATTCAAATCTTTCTTGTAGATTAAAAGGGCTTTTTTGAGATTTTCTTTAATAGATTTAAACATTATTTTGATGAAAATTTATTGCAAATTGATCAGTCATTCCGCATATGTAATCAATGATAACTCTTTTTTTAGATTCATCATCATCTATTTTGCTCAACCAACTATCAGGTAAAGATTTTACATTATTCATCAGAAAATCAATTACAAATCTAACTATTGATTGTGCACTCTCTTTTCCTTTTATGACGAGATCCGATGTATAAAAATTATTAAATAAAAATTTTTTGAGTTCTAATACTAGAATTTTTGATTCAGGACTAAATTCAACTAAAAACTCTTTATGATGAATTACTTCGGATGCTGTACTTATGCTAGAGTCAGTTATATTTTTTATTGTTTGTTTAAAAACATCTAAAATTAAAAAATTAATTATAAATCTTGTTAAGTTATTTCTAAAAATATCTAAATCAGTAATATCTTCCATTTTATATTTCGAAATTTCAAAAAAATATTTTAAAGATTGAATTTGCTCCAAAG
>Ga0222631_1000188_pt1 | contig 19224 bp, 19 predicted proteins | sample AntAcemetagenom5_FD_179826 | JGI IMG/M metagenome (GOLD analysis project Ga0222631, IMG submission 179826) | Saline water microbial communities from Ace Lake, Antarctica - #5 | ecosystem: Environmental > Aquatic > Non-marine Saline and Alkaline > Saline | place: Antarctica: Ace Lake | collected... | reverse complement strand
CTTTTTTTTTTCTATAGTATTCTATAACTTTTTCTTTATATTCCTTATCCATCTTATATTTTGTAATCTACCACATATACATATATATATATACTAACATCTTTTTAAATATTTTTTATTAATTCAATTTTATAAGCTTCCACTCTTGCCCCCGCCACCTTTGCCACTCCCGCCACTTGATTTATAAAACTTTTTCATATTTCTTCTTCATAAGAGGACTTTTATAAAACGGTGGCGTTTGGTGGCGTTTCTTTCTATTTCCTTTTAAACCAGGTGGCGTTTTTGTTAATCGCGGTGGCGGTTGTTTGTTTTTCCTTTTAAATGTTTAAATCTTTATTTTCATCTTCTTCTTCGTCTTTTTCTTCGTTTTCAATATATCTTAAACCAACCCATAACCCTTTTTTATTATTTTTTCGTGCATCTTTTATGTATTTATAACCAAGTCTTTTTAAATCGTCGTTTATTCTTTTAAAACTTAGTCTTTTAAATATTTTTGAATTTTCTAATTCATATTTAGAAAATTTAAATGAAGGGTCAAATTCAAATTCTTCTTGAACCCATAATTTAACCTCATCATTCATTTCTAACACATTATTTTGGTCGATAATAAATTCTTTTGGTATAATTAATAAACCAGTATTTATATATTTATTAGCATAAAAAATAAAAGTATCAATCAAAGCATCTCTTAAATTTGTTTTTAGTTGGTCTAATAATGAATTATCTTGTTTAAATTGTAATGTTTCAAAATTATCTTCTTTATTAAATTTTTCAAATGATGAATTAAAAGAAAGTTGTTTATATCTATTAGAAATACCCCCATCAGTTTTAAAATTAGGTGTTGGATTACTACAAAAAAATAATTTAGAATTTAAATTTACTTTTTCAGTTGTTCCATACATTACTTCAACTTCTATTGAATTTCCATCGGCATATTCTTTTAACATTTCAATATTTAATTTTTTTTCGCTTAGTTCTTCTAAATAAATAATTCTTTTTCCCTTCACTGAAATTAAATTTTTATGTGATTTATTATAATCAACTTCAAAAGTTTGTCTATCAATTTTTTTACAGTAATTTGGCATAATACAAGATATCGCATCTAAAATTATAGTTTTTCCGTTGTTTCCTTTTGTTCCAATTAAAAAATACATTGATTTTTCTTTTGAAGAGTCGCCTATTAAACTATAACCTAAAACTGATAAATAATATTCTAGATGTTCTTTATTACAATTACATATTTTAAAGAATATATCTTTAATTTTTTCTCTATCTTCTAATTTAGATTTAGTATAATTATGGGGGATGGTTTCAGTTAAATAATCACTATCTTTTAAACCTAATTCAAATGTATTTGTTCTTAAATTATATAAACCATTTTTAAAAGCAAGATAATAAATTTTATTATCTAATTTATATATAAATTCATTATCACATAAAATACTTTTAAGATGTTTTATTAACATAGAATAAAAAGAAGAAGTATCAATTTTTTTATAAGATGTTAAATAAAAACCTATTATTTTTTTTATTTCTTCTCGTTTAACTTCTTCAATTGTTTTTGTTAATAATTTTGTATAATAATTTAATGTATAATCAAGATACTTATTAATAGTTTCAATAATTATTTGACTTGGTTCTTTGATTTTACACCATAAACAATTTTTTTTATTAAAAAAGTAAAATATTTCATTAGAATATTTAAGATGTATTTTTAAATTATAACTTATTTTTTTAGCAATTGATAGTGCCCCTTTTTCTATGTCATTTTTTGAAATATAAAGATTATTTTTTAAATTTAGTTCGTTTATATCAAATGTAAAATCTTTCGGCATTGGTTCAATAATATCATTATCATTCTTTATAGGTTTATAAATATATTCAATTTTATTATTAAACAATTCACTTATAAAATCACTTAATTCATCAATATTAAATTTTGTATCATCTTCACTAATGAAACCATCAAACATTTTAACAAATGATTTTTTATTTGTTTTATTTTTATAAAAATTCATCGCTTCTCTTAAAACTGCATTTTCTAAAAAACAATAAACATTATTTAACATAGTTCCTTTAAAGTTTTTTTCTTCTTTTTTTTTACAGCTTTCAATAGATTTTAATTTAAATTTTTCATATTCTTCTAAGTCATAAATGACATCTTGAAGTGCTTTTATTTCTTTTTTTATTTTTTTTTCAAAATTATTTAGTGGTTTAATCCATTCAGCATTTTTAAAAAAAGATGAATTAATAAATTTTTTACATAAATCTTTATCTCCTTTATAATATTTATCAATAACTTTTTGGCGGTTTTCATAGTAATATATAACGGTTTCACATTTAATATTATGTTTTTTAAATACAGGAATAAGAATAGCACAAATAGCATTTTTAATATCAATATCAACAAAACCTTTATTTTCTAATAAAAAATTTCTTACATATCCGCTTATAGTTTGTATAGAATTATTACCATAAGAACGACCACCATCAGTTTTATAATTAACTTTAATTTTACCATCATTTGTTAAAACATATTCTAACCAGTTTTTGCATTTGTTTTTCTCTTTTTTTAATTCTTCATCATTATTACATTTATTATAAATTTTATCACCGAACAAATCAATATTTTTAAATAAATAAGCAACTTTATCAATATCATATTCTTCGTATAATTCATTTATTTCGTTTGTTATTTCTTCTTCTTCTTCTTCTTCTTCTTCTTCTTCTTCTTCTTCTTCTTCTTCTTCTTCTTCTTCTTCAAAGTCTTCATCATCGCTCTGAATATCTTTTTTATTTACTTTAATTGTTTTATCATAAATAGAATTCATTTTTTTTTTAAATTACTTTATATTATAATATATAGAAATTATTTTTAAATAATAATAATAAAATTTAAATTAAATTAAATTTATTTATTTTTATATACTTATATATAAAATTATTTCTTTAAGTTTTATTTTCTTTATATACTTTTATTTTGAAAAAAGTAATCCTTAATTTAAAAAAAAGTAATCCTTGTTTTTCAAAAATATTTTTAGGATAATTTTTATAAAATTATTATAATAATATTTTAAAATTTTGTTATTTATTGTTAATTTAATTCTGTTCTTTTAAAGACAACGCCTTTTTCTTTTCATATCTTTCCTTTCCAACTCTTTCATAATATTCTTTTTTTTTGTTTTTATATTCTTCTAATTTTTCTGGATTTGTTTTAATTTTATTAATATATTTATTTGTATTTTTAAGACAATCATTTTTGTGTTCTTTTTGATATTTTTTATAATACTCTTGACAATATATAAATCGTTTTAATGCTTTTTCTTTTTGCTCTTCGGTTAATTCATTCATTCTTACAAAGTTATTTATATATATATATATATATAGATTTAATTTTTTAAGTATTTTTTATTATTGATTTTTATTATTGATGTTTATATTTTAAAAAAGATTAAAAGGACAAAGAAAGGACCGCCACCAAACGGCGCGACCGCCACCTAATTTATAAAACTATTTCATATTTCTTCTTCATAAGAGGATTTTTATAAAACGGTGGCGGTTGGCGCCGTTTCCTTATATTTCCTTTTAAAAAGGTGGCGTTTTGGTGGCAAAGGGTATATTTTTAATTTTCAAAGAAGTTTTTTTAAATAATTTAAATTTATATATATATAAATTAAAACTATTTAAAGATTTATTAATATATATATATATATAAAGATAAATATATATTCAAGATGGCGGATGTTTATATTCCTGATGATGTTTGGAGTTATATTTTAACTTTCATCCCTCTTCCAAAGATTGAATTTAATAAAGTAGGTTTTTATTTAATTAATAATGAAATTGTGCGTATTACAAAAATTACGAAATGCTTTATATGGTGTTCTTTACATATTATGAAGAAAGAGGATGAATATCATTCCAACAAATATTTAACAACAATCATTAAAGAAAGGAGAATAAATAAAAAAAATATTTTGAAATGCTACTTAACATCGCCAGAAAATAGTATTTACTTTGATAACTTAAAGAATTTGATAAATTATAAATAGGACAATAATAATAATAATAATAAATAATTTCAATTTATATTTATATATATATAAATTAAAACTATTTAAAGATTTATTAATATATATATATAAAGATAATTAAACATATTCAAGATGGTGGATGTTTATATTCCTGATGATGTATGGAGTTATATTTTCACTTTCATCCCTCTTCCAAAGGTTGAATTTAATAAATTAGGGTTTTATTGTTTTCAAGATGAAGGACAAATAGTCCATATTACAAAAATTTCAAAATGTTTTATGTGGTTTAAAATTTATGATATTAAAAGTTTTTATGATATTTGTAAATATTCGAATAATTGTATCAAAGAAGTTAAAAGAAAAAAAAGTAATAATATTAATGAAACATATTTTAATATGAAATTTAAAGAATCAACTAATAAATATGAAGTAATACATAAAAGAAATCTTTTAAAAGCAGAAAATAGTATTTATACAAAAAAAATGTATTCTTGTCTTAATAAAAAAGGATAATAATAATAATAATAATACTAATAAGAATGAAAATCCCGAAGGGATTTTAAAACATAAAGGTTTTTCAAATAAATAATAATTATAATATTATAATAATTAATCAAATGGAAATTCACTTTCAATTTGATATATTTTTTTTTTAACAATTAATCAAATGGAAATTCACTTTCAATTTGATATATTTTTTTTTTAATATTACCTGCTCTACCAATAAATTTATCTTGTGGAAGTCTTTCTAATATTTCAATACTATGCTCTTTTAATGGGTTAGAAGTTTTTGCTTGAATTGTAATATTATGATTTTTACTCCATTCAGGATAAAGAACATTATTTATTGCGGTTCTCGGTGCTTTTAGAATTGAAACTGGATCTAATGATGACCTTATTATATATTCATTTTGACCTTGACTTTCTCCTTTATATGCTGGGTTTAATTGAATACTTGATAAAGAATTAGTGCCTAACTTGTGAGTTAAAAGACCCCCCTGCGAGTGACCAAGAGTCTCAAATTTATAACCTTTATATTTTTTTTGTGCTTTATTTTGAGTATTCTTTGAAACTTTAAACCTTGTTGTAAAATTATATGCGTTACTATTCAATCCATAAGTTAAATTATTTAACCAATCCGATGCTTCTTTTGTGCCACGATGTATAATAATAACTTTTCTATTAGATATACTAAAATATACTTTAACATATAAATTAGTTAATTCTATATCTAATTGATATTCTCCTAATTGATTAGGTGGATTTTCTTCATAACTTGCATTTAAAAAATCTTTAATTTGACCTACCTTTAGACCAGATCCTTTTAATTTATCTTTCATTTATATAATATTATAATAAATTAAATAAAATTTATACTAATAAATTTAATCTTTTTTTTGCTGTTTCATAAATTTCTTTATCTTTTTCTATACCTATATATTTTCTATTTGTATTTATTGATGCTAAAATACTTGTTCCCGAACCCATACAAAAATCAAAAACTAAATCCCCTTCATTAGAATAAGTTTTTATTAACCATTCGCATAATTCAAGTGGTTTTTGTGTTGGGTGTAATTTTTCACTTGATTGATGATATTTTAAAACTGATTTTGGATGTCTATCTCCTGTTATGTTTTCGTGTGCTGGTAGTCTCTTGCTTCCATAAACACCAATATCTCTTAAATTATGTTCTTTAACTTTCCAAGGTTTTCCTGGTGTTTTTTGTGGATTATATATTTTTGTTATTTCTTTTCTCTCGTATTTTTTTAAATTATCAAATGTTAAATATCCTTCCATTTTATCAATATTATATTTTTCTATTAATTCGTTATATGTTTTTTCGGTTGGTAATGAAAATTGAGAGGTTGAATGTCTTTGTAAAAATCTTGATACTCTGCCATTTCCAAATTCTTTTTGAATTTCGGTATAAGGTTTATTTATATATTTTAGAACATTTTTAGCATATTCTCTCATTTCTATATTTCTTGATAATTCAATATCATCAGTATTTTGACTACTAAAAATATAAATCATTTCGTGAGATCTTAACGGCATTTTATTTGCATTTAAAAAACCAACGGCAATATATTTCTCCCATACTAAATCATATCTAAACCATTTAGGATTACTTTCAATTAATTTATATCCAAATCTTGTTGTTGTAAAAAAAACAAATTGACATTTATCTTTACAAATTCTTTTTAAACTCTTCCACATTTCTTTTAAATCTATACAAATATCCCAATCACAATGAGTCTGCCCGTATGGTAAATCCACTAAAACTAAATCAATTACTTTATTTTCTATTTTATCAAAGATATTAAAACAGTCATTATTATAAATTTTATTTTCCATTTATATAAAAATTAGATTTTTTATTTAATATATAAACTTATATTTTTTTTAATATTTGAAAAACCTTTATGTTTTTAAAATCCCTTCGGGATTTTCGTTTTATTGATGAAAATAAAAATGAAAACTAATTATATATATTATTATGAATAATTGGACTCCTGCAATTGATAGTTTATTAGACAAAATAAGATTAAGTTGTATTCAATTAACAAATAGACATATAAAAAACCATTTATATTATAAAGGGGCGAGTGCTTATTTTGAAATCCCTACCATTATATTAAGTGTTTTTAGTGGAAGTTTTAGTGTTGGAAGTGATATTTTTCTTAATCAAGAATATATTTCAATTATAACTTGTTCTATATCTATGGTTATAACAATATTAACAAGCATTAAACTGTTTATGAAAATAACGGAGAATTCAACACAAGAACAAGACCTTTCAATTAAATTCAAAACATTAGCATTAGAATTATATAAAACATTATCATTACCTACACAAGATAGAGGAACAGATGGAATAATTTATCTAAATAGAATATATTCTTTGTATATAAAATTAATTGAAAATTCAGCAATCATCAACCCATTAAATAAAAAAGACCAATTATTAATAATTGACCCAAAATTATTAATATCAAGTGATGACGAAACAATATTAACAAATAATAGCAATGATAACAATCCTATTATTAGTAACAACAACAATCTTAATATTTTTAATGAAGAAAATGAATTGTAAAAAAAGGCTTCGCCTTTTTTAAACCCCGAAAGGGTATTCAAACTACTTTTTTAAAAGTTTATTAACTTTTTCAGTGTATTCACCTTGTAAGGGACAGTCTAAAGAAACAAATTCAAGAATTTGAACAGGAATTTCAATATGCATTTTTTTTGATTCACGAAACCTGCACCCGATATTACTTAATTTTAATTCTTTATAATTTTCATTATTTAATTCAAATTTATACAAACCCGATTCTTTGAACCCAAAGTAAAAAATAACCCTTAATCCTTCTTGAATATATTCTAAACCTTTTTCTATTTTATCATATCCTACAATTGTTGTTTTATATTTTAATCTTTCAACTTCACGCGTTTTTAATTCAATTTTAAAAGTATCATTTTCAAAATCAAATAAATTAAAAGTATTATTATATTTTAATTGTTCCTTAATATCTTTTTCAATTATGGGTTTATAAAATTCTTCATTCATCTTTCCAGAATTAACACGAGATTGGAAATAAGATTGTGGTTTAATCATTTTTAGATTTATTATATATAATTAGTAAATATAATAATTCCATCTTTTGAACTTATATAAATTAAATAAAAAATTATAAAAAATATTGTGTTAATATAATATAAATAATTATGTTTTCATCAGGTTTAAGTTTAAGAAATAATATAAAAGAAATTGATAATGAATTAACAGCTTATACAATCAGCAATGACGCTCGGGTTGTTATTTTAGAAACTTTTAAAACAAATTTAGAAGGGACAGGTGAAGGTAGTATTCAAGACCTTATAGATAAACACGACTCTCAGGCATCTTCTATTTCAAATTTAGAAACAAGTGCAACAGCATTACAAGAACGAATTAATACTTTTAACGCAACCTTAGAAGATGGAAGTGATGGCATAATTTCAACCATAGAACAAATAGAATTAAATAGAAGTGGTTTAGTAAGTGAAATATCAACACGAGCAAGTGCAATATCTGGGGTTCAAGGTTCAATTAGTAGTGAAGCAAGTTCAAGATCATCCGCCGATTCTAGTTTAGGAGGAAGAATTGACGGTGAAATATTTAATAGAGGATTAGCAATTTCAGGAGAAGGGGCATCAAGAGTAGCAGGAGACGCGGCCGAAGCAACCGCACGAACTGCGGCCATAGCCGTTGAAGCGATAGCAAGAACGGCAGGAATAGGAGCAGAAGCGACATTAAGACAAGCAGGAGATGTGGCCGAAGCGGGGGCGAGAAACGCGGCAATAGCAGTTGAAACAGTTAATCGACAAGCGGCAATAACAGCAGAAACAGGAGCTCGACAATTAGCAATACAAGCAGAAGCGACAGTAAGAGGGGCGGCCATACAAGCAGAAGCAACGGCAAGAGACAACGCAGTTAAAGCAGAAGCAGTGGCAAGAGCAAACGATATAGCAAAAATTGGTTTTATTTCAACCGCAGAAGCAGAAGGAATTTTAGAAGTTGGAACTTATCCTTTTTGTTTTGGAATGGGAAATCAAAGTGATTTAAATTATGGATTACCACTACCTTTTTCTTATACTTTACAAAGCATAGCATATACCTCAAAGGCAACAACAACCAATCATTCAATTATTTTTAATTTAATTCATTATCCATTTAATACAAATGAAAGTCCAACCATTTTACAAAATTCGGTAGCAGTTTCTGGTTTATATTCTATTGTTTCAATTAAAGCAACAGCACCGTCGGCAGGTAATCTCGTTGTTGAAATAGTAAGCACTCAAAATTTAATTGATGATAATGGAAAATATAGATTGTCATTTATATTAACATCTAATGATAGTTTATAATATATATTATATTTAAATTAATTGATTTTTTTATTTACATTTAATAAAATAATGTAAATTTACATTAATTTTATAATATAAAAAGTTTAATTTATAAATTTATATAGATTGTTTTATCTCTTTATAAATCTAATAGTAATATATAGATTATATACTATAAAAATCTAATTTCTTATTAAAAAGTATATAAAGATGATATCATATAGTATTATAAGATATCATAAGATGCCAAAACATCAAGTTAATTTTCAGAAATGCCTCATTTATAAAATTCAACATTTAGATAATGAAGAACTTTTGTATGTCGGGCATACAACCGATTTTATAAGAAGACAATACTCTCATAAACAATGCTGTATTAATAAGAATGTTAATGGATATAATTTAAAGTTATACGAAATGATTAGAAGTAATGGTGGTTGGGATATGTTTTCTATGGTTATTATTCATAAGTTTCCTTGTAATTCAAAATTAGAAGCGTGTAAAGAAGAAGATAAAGTAATGAGAGAATTTAAAACAACTATGAATTCAATAAAAGCTTACACATCACCCGAAGAACAAACAGAATATTTAAAAGAATATTATTCAAAGACTAGAGAACAACAAATAGAAAAATCAAGAAAATGGTATAGTGAAAATAAAGAAGTTAGTCAAGAATATTACAAAGAAAATAAAGAACATATAAGTTTTAGTCAAAAAGAATACAGAGATAAAAACAAAGAAAAAATTGATGAACTATCTTTAAAACATAGACAAAATCTTATACATAAAATTATGAATAAGTATGAAGAAATTAAACATAATAAATTTTATTGTGGTTGTGGATCTATCTTTATTGATAGGCCAAGTAATCATAACAATCACTTCAAAAGTGATAAACATCAAATATATTTAAAAAACATAAAATGTAAATAAAAAAATGTAATAATTAAAATAAATATAGTATTATATTTTAATTTATTTCAAAAATATAAAAATAATATATGTATTTAATATAATAGTATGTTTTCAAGAGATGAGTTAAATGAAAAAATGAAAGTATTATTAAGTAATGAAGATTTTGGAAAATATATTCAACATTTAGATAAAAAGGTTGTAAAGTTTTCTGATTTAGAAAATTATAATGATATTTATCAATTACTGCCTGAATGGGAAGATTATAGAATAATATTAATAGAGCAAAAACCTAGAACGGGTCACTGGGTTTGTTTAACAAGAAGAAATGATATTTTTATTTTTTTTGATAGTTATGGATATAATCCTTTTCAAAATTTAAATTTTATTTCTAAAAAAATGAATGAATTGTTAGGACAAGAAAAAACTGATTTTTCTGGATTGTTTAAAGGATTGAAAAAAGGTTCTTATACATTAGATTATAATAAAAAGAAATTTCAAAAAATGGATAATAATATTAATACTTGCGGAAGATGGTGCATAGTATTTTTATCAAAATTTATACAAGGTTATTCATTAAAAGAATTTCAATTATGGATGGATAAAGAAAAAAGAAGAACTGGATATAATTATGATGAGATAGTGACATTATTAACATAAAATTTTAATTATTATTATTATTATTATTTTTATTATTATTTTTATTATTATTATTATTATTTTGTTTTTTATTGATTTTTAAAATATAATCTTATTTTATATTAATAAGAATGTCAAAACCTAATCAAATATATTATGATTTACTACAAACTAATTTAGAAAATAATGATAGCGAACCTATTTTATGTCAATTTTCAGAACAAAGAAATCAAACACTTATAGAAAATCCACAAGATTATAAATTTAGTATTATAAGATTTATGATTGAAACTCCTGCCTTACCTTTATTTAGACCAACTATTCAATATACGGATGACCCTAACTTAACTATATATAGTATTACTCTTAAAAGAAGTATTGCTTCTCCTGTTAATGGTGTTTATAATTCAAATGAAATTCATCAAGAATATATAGAATGGACTCCACAAGATATAACAAAAACCACTCCTAAAGCTCCACTTTCTAATACTTCTGGATTACAAGATAATTCAACTGGTTATTATAATTGTTATAATTATAGTTGGTTTTTAAAATTAATAAATGATGCCTTTGAAACTGCTAGAACAACATTAGGGATTAGTAATTCTCCTACCCTTTTATTTGATACTGCCTCTCAATTATTCGTTTTATCTGCCCCTAAGGATAATTATGATACTGGATCAGAAGAAGAATTTGGATTTTGGGAGATTTATATGAATAAAAGTTTATATCAATTATTTTCAAGTTTTCCTGCTGTTAATGTATCACATTCAATTAATAATGGATTAAATTATAGAATAGAAACAAATAATTTTAAAGGATTTTCAACCACTTCTATTCAAACTGATAACACAATTTCAACTAGTTCATTAATGGTTTATGGTGAATATAGCACATTATATTTATGGTCTCCAATTAGTTCTATTGTTTTTACGAGTTCAACTCTTCCGATTCATCCTTCCATTTCAAGCTCTCCTGTTTTGATTAGAGAAGGTACAATTATATCTCCTAATAGTATTGAACCTAATACAAGAAAAATTATAACTGATTTAGTTGCAGTAGATAGTTATAAACCTTATTTAGTTTATACTCCTTCAAGTCAATATAGATATATTGATATGATCGGTGGTTCTGCTTTAAAAGATATAGATATTCAAGTATATTATCAAGATAAAAATGGAATTTTGAATGAATTCAAGTTATCTTCGGGTTCTTCGTGCAGTTTAAAATTAATTTTTGAGAAAAAGATACAAACATAAAAAATTAATAAAAAATTTATAAAAAAAGTAATTAAATTAATAATAATAATATATAATAAAAAATCAATAATTAAAATTCATAATGATAAATAAACAAATTTAATTTTAATTTTAAAAATATTTTAATGAATATTTTTATAATCATAAAAACAATAATATATAATAAAAAATTAATAATAAAAAAAAAATCAATAAAGGTTTCTTTAAGTATAAAATTAAATAATGATGATTAAAATTAATTAATACAATTTAATTTTAATTTTCAATTTTAATTAACATATTTTTTTGTTAAAATATCATTTAATTAATAAAATATTTTTTTCTAATTATAAAACATAAATATTTAATATGAATGAATTCCAGCCAAAATTAGTTTTAGACTCTAGAATAAATGATATTACTGATAAAATAGATATTGCTGTTGAAAGCTCGGCCGCTCAATCTACTTATCAACCTTTTAGAAGTATTAATAGTTCTAATAGCAGTATTACTTTTAATGTAAATGTTCCAAGTGAAAATATTGCTATTGATAGACGAATTTTAATACAAACTGATTTAAACTTTGAAGTTAATATCACTGGTGCTCCTGTTAGTGCTACTGTTCCTGTTTTTGAATGGGGTAAGACTGATGGACTGGGACAGTTTCCTCTAAATGGTTTATTTAGTCAAGTTCAAGCAACCATTAATAATGTTTCGGTTTCGTCGCCTATTGAAGATATAATGGGACCTCTACTGAGACTTTGTGACCAAAAAGAAGTATCTAAATATAATTTACTAACTGCCTCTTATTTAGATCAAAATTTTTCAACTCTTGAAGGTTGTGAAGCGTATGCTTCTAATCCTCTCGCTGGTATGGGTGCTGTAAATTATGATTCAACAATTATGCCACGAGGCGTGATTGTTCCTAAATCTATTTTAATAGAACAAAAGACTGTTGATGGGGTTTTTGTAAGTAATAGTGCTTTGTGCGCGACGGATGGTAATACATTCAAAATATCAATAACCGTTTCTTTAACTGAGCCTCTATTGTTCTTATCTCCTTTTGCTGGATTAACTAAATCGCAGGATGATGCTTGTTTATTAGGTATCAATAATATGAATATTATTTGTAATATTCGTTCTAATTTAGGTGGTTTATTTAAAACATCTAAACCTTATAATTATGCTGTATCTCTTGGATTCGGTGGTGCTCCTGCCTTTTCTGAACCTAAATTACTAATGAATTTATTAACTCTTCAACCCGAACAATATAGTCGCATTAATAATCGTAATGTTCTCGCCATTCAAGATTATCCTCGTTTTGTTACTACTCATTCTGGTACACCCGTTAATGGTAGTACTACAACTTTTACTTTTTCTATTATTCAACTCAATCAAATTCCTGATACTATTCTTATATTTGTAAGACCCCCTCGTTCTTATGATTCTGCTGATGGCGGACAATACAAAAGACAAACTGGTTATTTTTCAATTCAAAGTGCTACTATTAGTTTTAATAATCAAAGTGGTATTCTCGCAAGTTGTTCCAAAGAAGAATTATATAATTTATCAAAATCAAATGGTTCTAAACAATCTTATCAAGATTTTGTGGGACAAGCAAATTATGAACAAGCGAGTGGTGGAACTACTTCTTCTAATGTTCGAGCGACTCAAGGTTCTTTATTGGTTGTTAAACCTGCTTATAACTTCAATCTTCCTACATTTTTAAGTGGTGGTTCATTAGGACAATTTGGTCTTCAAATTACTCTTAGTGCTACTAACTATCTTTCATATGATGTTGTAAATCCTGAGATGGTTGTTGTTGTTGTTAATAGTGGTTTAATGGTTACTCAGCAAGGTTCTTCATCTCTATACTCGGGACTTCTTACTAAAAATATGGTGCTTGAAACAAAACAACAATCACCTGCTATTGATAGTTCATCGTATCATTCGTTAGTTGGTGGTTCGGTTCAAGAATCTTGTTCTACTGGATTAAGAAAAGTATTGAAAAAACATTTTGGAAAGGGTTATAGTGGTGGTGGATTTTCGGGCGGTCAATCAAAAATTGGTGAAGAAGTTGGAAAATTTTCGGGTGCAGTAAATAAAATGAGTAAATATATGTGAAAATCCCGAAGGGATTTTAAAAACCTAAAGGTTTTTCAATTGAAAATAAAAAAATAAAAAATAATTTAATATAAAATGAATAATTTGTTTTTAAGAAAAAAAAAATTCATAGAGGTTTATTAAAATTAAATAAGTTTTATAATAAATTTTAATTCAAATATAAATAATTATTTTATATAATAAAATTATGATATAATATTATATAATATAATGAAAGTTAATGATAATGTTGTTAAAGACCTTGCTTATCAAGAAATGATATATAATAAATTGTTAGAACAAGATAGTCGTTTCGCCGCTTTGTTTCCATACACTAATATTTCTCACGACATTTTACAAGGTGGCACAAGAGTAAGAAAGCATCCTCTTCCAGGCATAGCTATGAATACTTATGAACCTTCAACTTTAGCAGTAGGTAATTCAACTTTAACAGTAGGTGGAAAAAATAATAATTTACATTTAAAAAAAGAAGAAATTCATACTCTACCTTATAAAAAAGAAATGAAAATTACAGGTGGAAATTCAAATAATAGAATTGAAATTGTTAAAAAAATAATGAAAGAAAAAGGTTTAACTCTTCCACAAGCTTCTAAATTTGTTAAAGAAAATAATTTATATCAAAAAATAGAAAAAGCAGTTGGAGCAGGTAATAAATCGGGTCGTATCTCGCGGTTCAAAAAAGCAAACAAGTGGAAAAATTTCAGTAAAGGAGTTGTTGAAGATGGAATGGAATTAGGGCAGAAAGGTTTAGATATGTTTAATAAACAAAAGGACCGGCAGTCGCCTATGGGACAAGTAAAAACAGCATTTGGAGCAGGGAATAAAAGCGGAAAAATCTCGAGAATCAAAAAAGCAAACAAGTGGAAGAATTTCAGCAAAGAAGTTGTTGAAGATGGTATGGAATTAGGGCAGAAAGGTTTAGATATGTTTAATAAACAAAAGGACCGGCAGTCGCCTATGGGGCAAATGAAAAGAGCATTTGGAGGAGTTGTTAAAGGACCATCTAAATGGATTATGTTTGTTAAAGAATTCGCCTCTAAAAATAAAATAAGTTATAAAGAAGCCTTGAAAGCCGCAGGACCAGAATATCGTAAATCAAAAGAAAATTAAACATTAATCTTTTATATAATTATTCAAAGCTACTGAAACAGAAGTACCCATATTTTTTGTATCATTTTTTAATTCAGTCATAACATCCGTATATTTATCAGTAAGAAATATATTTCTTAACATACTTGAACTAATTTTTTTATTGAATATTTTATTCAAAATTTTAGTTATTTCAGTAGAAATTTTCATCGCATTACCCTTTTCATCAACTAAAAATGGAATATCATATTCTTGTTTTTTCAATTCATTTTTCAAGGGATGATATTTAAGATATAAAATAATTACTTCTTTTAAAGGATCAGGAATATCAATATTAATGGAATGATATTTTTTATCAGTTTTATATTTATTCAAAGTAAATTTCATATTTAGTTTCTTATCTATAACTAAATAATTAAAATTGTCATTTTCAACATTAGAAGATATTTTCATTAAAGAATAATCTTTATTTCTTCTTGGACTAATAAGAGTGTATAAAGAAAGAACCATAAAATTTAGTAATTTATTAAATCCTTCTTTTTCTATCTTTCTTTTTTTATTTAGTAAAATTAAAACTTCTTCTTTAAGTTTTTTATGAATATCTATAACTTCTATTTGAGTAATCCAGTTCTTTTCTTGTGTTTCAGACTTATCAGTATTCACTTTTAAATTATTATTAAATTCTTTTAACAATATAAAATATTCATCGTATATTTTTTTAAATTTTGGATTATCTCTTAAAATAGAACATATAGATATAATATAACTTCTTTGAGTGGTTGGTTTTAAGTTTTTAATTTTATCTATGACACCTTCTTTGTTTCTTAAAAAGTTAAAGTTTTTAATAGGTTTATTATCATTTAATTTTAATAAATTTCTTTTGTAAAGATTAATAGAATTTTCTGATAATTGTCTATTTTTAAGAGCATTTTCAATCAGGTCAGGCACTTGACCCATAATATAATTTATAATAAGATTATTTAAATAAATAATTTAAATAAATCTATTTTTTACTTTATTTTTTTGAAAAATATTAATATAAATTATATTATTATTAATTTGTATTTTATGAAATAATATTTTTTAATTTGTTTTTATTTTATTTTTTTAATTTATTTTTTAAATTAAAAATTGTTATTAAGTATAATTAAAAATGTCTCTTTATGATGGCACAGGAAATGATATTAATATAGCAGGTTTTAAAACAACTAATATAGCATTAAAGAATACACCACAACAAAACCCTAAGGAATTTAAAACAAAAACCGAAAAACAAGCAAAAGAAAATGATGGAAAAACAAGTTCAATTATCAATCTTATAGATGAAATAGATACAACTTTATATGTTATCAATGATAAATTAGATGAAACACCCGAAATTATGTTAGGAAAAGGAAGATTAAGCGGTGGAGTTTTAACAATAGAAGGATTAACCAGAATGAAAATACCAGAAATAAAAGATGAACTTAAAAAAAGAGGGTTAAAAATAACCGGAAATAAAACAGAATTAGTAGCGAGATTAGAAAACTATACAGAAGACACAGCAAAAACAATTAAAGTCAAAGTACCACAACTAAAACAAAAAGAAGTTCAAACTCAAACAGAACCTTATACCTATGGACCACCGCCACCATTACCCCCACCGCCTAGCGATGTTTTTTTAAGAAAATATAATGAAGATAGAGCTCAAGACAAAAAAGAAGAATATTATAGATTAAAACAAGCAACAGAAGAGGATGAAGATCAAGAAGAAGAAGAAGAGGCAAGAGATGATGATTTTAGTTCAAGCGGGTTAGAAGGTTTAAGCCAATTTGAAGGTTTAAGCTCGTATGATGGTTCAGCGTTATATGACCCAAACGCACCAAGGACAGCGAGTGATGATGGTGGAGATGATTATGATGGTGACAGTTCTTATAATAAAAGACAAACCCCCTCATCAAGAAATGATTTAAATTCTAATATTATGAAATTAGAAGAACAAGTCGATAGACTTTATAAATTAACAAAAGGAATAAATTCATTTATAAACTTTTCTAATCCTGTTGAAGTTGAAAAATTGAATAATTCATCTAAAAAAATAGTTGATTCATCCAATGGATTAAAAGAACATTTAAATGATATTACTCCTATTAATAAAATATTTGAAACTAAAATGAATAGTATTATTAATAAAATTGAACTTGAATATAATAAAATTAACAGTGCTTTAAATGGATACACTTATACATTTATGGAAGGTGGAAATATGCATAATAATCATATTTTAGATTTTATGAATTCTTCAAAGAAAAGATTTTATTAAAATGTATTTTATTTATTATATTATTATAAAATGAAAAATTTTAATAATAATATAAAATCAATTTTTGAATTATTATCATTCAATAATAATTATAAAGTTATTGGTAGTTCATCAAGTAATTTATTTTTTGGAGATTATGATTTAAATAGTTTATTGAATTATAAAGGTAAAAATCCTGAAACAACAATATATAAAAACTTTAAAAAAATATTTGATTTTGTAGGGAAAAATACTGAGTTATACATAACTGATTTTAAACTTGGAGAAGATAGTAGTGGCGAACCTTTAAGATGGACTATGAAAGAAATGAAGAAAAACAATAATAATGGTTATACTTTTGAAGAAGCACTTTTACAAAAATCAACAATTAAGATGGATATAACAATTATATTAGATGGAAGATTTATGGAAATTACTGATAATTATTTTTTTACAATAAACAAATATAAAACATTTGATGATTTATCAAGAGAAGAACGAATAAACAGTTTGAAAGATAAGTATTTAGAATATGTTAATAAAAATGCATTCTTAAAAGCTTTGAAACGATTGAAGAGTTTAATAAAATTAGATGAAAAAAAACATAAAGAATTAGAATTATTAAATAATTTCTTTGATGGAAAAAATGGATTTCTTTATGAAATTTGGAGTGAAATATCAGTTATATTACAATTAATTACATTAAAAAATAAGATAGATAATAACATTCTATACAACGCAATACAGCGAATTAAGGAAGATATTTCATATTATCCTGTTAAAAATTTACTTGGTGATATGAATAAGAATACAACTACAAAACAATTATTTAATGTTTTAGTAAAACAAAATAAATTAATAAATGATTATATAAATATAGAAGTATGTATTTTTATTAAAAAGAATAAATTATAATTAAAATAAGGGTTTATGGAATATTATTATTATTTTTTTTTAGGTTTTAGAATTTTTAAAAAAAATATTTATTAAATTTATAAAAGATGAATAAAATTGATGATAATAATAATAATAATAATTATAATAACGATGATATTAATATAAAAGAAGATTTCTTACAAAGTAAAGAAATAGTTAAAAGAAAGATTGGAAGACCCCCTTTTATAAAAACTGATAAAACAATATTCAAAAAAGAAAAAAAAAATACAATAATTTATTTTGATTAATTTAAAATTTAATATATAACTTATTATTAATATAATATGTCATTCAATTATGAAGGAGTTGGAAAAAATATAGCAGTGGTTAAAAATAAAAATAATGAAATTAAAGATAAAAAAGTATATATGAGCAGTGAAGAAGAAGCAAAAAATAGTTATTCAACCTTAGAAACAAAAGCAAATGAATTCTTTCAATTAGTCAAAGACCCCGAACAAGAACGAATATGTTTGTATATTGTTGGAGCAAGTGGAAGCGGAAAATCACATTGGACTACTCAATTCGTAAAACAATATAAATTAACAAATAAAACAAAGAAAATTTATTTAATATCACCTATAATTGATGACAAAAATATAAATAGTTTAAAACCTATTAGACTTAATCCAGAAAGTGAAAATTTTATGAATGACCCGCCGACAACAGAAGATTTTAAAAATTCTTTATTAATATGCGATGATATTGAAGCTTATAGTAATAAAAAAACAGTTATGAAAATAATGAATTTAATTAATTCAATCCTTACGACAGGAAGACATTTCAATATTTCTTTATTATTTTTAGTTCATAATGCAACACAAGGAAATATGACAAAATTATTATTGTTAGAGTCTCACGGCATAATTTTATTCCCTCAAAATATGAGTGGTAAATCATCAAAATATTTATTAGACCAGTATCTTGGATTAGATAAAGACCAGATTAAAAAAATTAAACAAATGAAAAGTAGAGCAATAACAATAATGAAAACATATCCTATGATATTAGTTAGTGAAAATGAAATAATCAATCTTAAAGAATTTTAACGAAACCCTTATGAGTTATTTGTTTTTATAAAAAA
>Ga0222631_1000176_pt1 | contig 19697 bp, 15 predicted proteins | sample AntAcemetagenom5_FD_179826 | JGI IMG/M metagenome (GOLD analysis project Ga0222631, IMG submission 179826) | Saline water microbial communities from Ace Lake, Antarctica - #5 | ecosystem: Environmental > Aquatic > Non-marine Saline and Alkaline > Saline | place: Antarctica: Ace Lake | collected... | reverse complement strand
TGGTTTATTCTTATTCACTCTCTTCCATTTCAATTTTTTAATTTCTCACGCATTCTTTTCATTCACATTACGTTTTTTTTGTTATGCGAATACAACTTAAATAATAATCCATTGTATTGAATCTAATTTACAAAAAAAATACTTTAACTCATGGAGAATTAAAGGGTTCTCATATAAATGGGCGTTTATGAGAAAACTACGATTCTTGAAGATTAAAACATTATAGTATAATATGTTGTCCAATAATGATATATTAATATTGTCTATTATACCTATCCCATTCATCATTATTAATACATCTAATAAAATACATTTAAAACAATTATTGATGGACCCAGTATGGTATATACAATTATTATTAGCTATACTACTTACGGTACTAAGCATTTGGTACTATAAAGTCAATGATTCAAATGGAGAAGACCCGAAAACTAAAGGTATAAAGGTACGCAAAAGTCTGTTCGCCGCTTGGTTATCCTTTATGATTGCATTGTGTTCTGAATTTCATTTATTGGTAGCGCCATTTTGGATAGTGTTTGTAACTACATTATTATATCAAGAAGAATAGTTAAACTCTTTTATAACCAGCCGTTGTTTTTTTTTTAATGGTCATCTTTTCTTCCAACCCATTGTGTTGTAGTTTATGACAACGATTACATAATCCTACTAAATTCGCAGGATGATGTTTATACATGCCATGAATGTATCCTCCTGGGTTAGATTGAGATTGTTCTTGTATATGATGTGTTTCTGTAGCAAGAGTTCCTTTACATAATTCACATATTCCAATTAATTTATTAGAATTATACTTGGTTTGTTTGTCACCCAGATTTCCACCTACTGGAAAATAAGTCGTACGTATAGTATAGGCCAACTCTATGAAATCCTTTGGTAAATGCAATGATTTCGCAACTTCTAAACCATACATTTTATCTCCTGATCCATCTTTTAATATGCGGTCATATACAAGACAATCTAAGGCACGGTCATAATAAACGGTAAGGTGTTTTAATACAACCGTGGTTAGTTGTTTCAATTCTTCAAACCGAACGATTTCATGAAAATGGGTTGCAAACATAAACGTTGTCCCCTGTTTATGTAAGTGTATCAATCCCGCCATAAATATACTCAAGGCAGATTCCGTTTCTGTTCCAGAACATAATTCGTCCCCTAATACAAGACTAGACTCGTCAGCATGGTTCAGTATGACCCGCAATTCACTCATTTCTACGGCAAACGTAGATAAATTCTTAAACAAATTGTCGTTGCCTAAAATACGCGTATAGATAGAAGTATAAGGATAATAGTCAAATGTATCACAGGGAACATACATTCCAGCTTGTGCCATCACCATACATATACCAATCGCACGTATAAGTGAAGTTTTACCAACGGCGTTCGTTCCATATAACAATATACCTTTAGGTGCGTGTTCTATACAACCCATACATAAATCGTTGGCTACATACGGCTCGTTGGTTTGAATGTGTTCGATTAAACAATGACGCATTTGTTTTGCATTAAAAAAGGATTTTGAACATTCCGTAGATATAGACGGACGACAATAATTGTATTTCATGGCGACGAACGTTTTGGATGTAATGACATCTAATTTAGCAATACCAATGGATATATATTCAATATGCGATACCATATTCTCTGACAACGACTCTATAAATTCTGTATACGCCGATAAATTGGTATCGTGAATGTGATGTTGAGCAGAAGATAAATCATTCAATACGGTTGTCAATTCAGGAAATTCTATGGTTTCATACAATCCTCCGTTGGACTTAAAGTGTATATCATTCGCACGTATTTCACACATTACACCGGATATACAAAACGAAACCTTATTCACTTTGGTTAGTAATTTACTCAATATTTTACTTCTTGCTTTTGTAATCTGCAAAGATTTACCGTGTTTATCGGTTTCATGAATACGTATATATTCTGTATCTTGGTTAGGCGATAGGAAACCATTCAGGATTTGTTTAATGTTGAGAAAAGAGGTTTCACACTCCTGATATTTCTTCATCCATTTATCTAATTCAACGGATATATTAGGTTGTAAAATATTATGTTCAAATTTGTAATGATTGAGTGAAGCACAGTCTTCTATAAGGAGGGTACCGTGTAATGTATCCAGTATTGTTTCTATAGAACCCTTCATATTGCTATCCTTTTCAAATAAATAATCACATATCACCGTATGTTGTAATAACGTTTCATGTAATACACGGATGTCCAATACAGTATGATATAAACGATACAACGAAGATGGCGGAATCTTTTTGAGAATGATTTGTCTTGCAATTTTTTCTAAATCTATAAAAGGACGTAAATGGGTGCGGATTGTTTCTACAAAAGAAGAGTTTTGAAATAAATAGGCTTGAATCGTGTATTCTTTTGAAATCCAATTCACATCACATACGGGATTTGTGATGTGTGAATGAAATAATCGTTTGCCTGGATACGTACAACAACGGTTCAAAAAAGAAGAAACTGAGGAATGCAATACGTTAGGGTGCGTACCGTCATTTACAATATTCAATTGTTTTAACGTATGGTTCGCCAAAATCATACGAGAGGATGTATTATGAAACACAGGTTTCGCAATTTGTCTTACCAAATTTGGATTGTGTTCTTGTATAAAATGCATTAAATAACAAAAGGATTGGGTCGCAAGTGGCCAATTCGTAAATTCTGTACAAACGTCATTGGCCTCCTCTCCATAAAAGGTAGAAATGATGTGACGAATATAAACGGGTTTCGTACAATTGTGTATAACGTCTATCGGCGTGTCCGTGTTATAAAAATGTAACGTGGTTGTAGTACAACCTGCATAATTCAAGATGGATTGTTTTGCAGTGTCATCCATGGAACCAATAAAAATAACTTCACTTGGAGTATATATGCTAAACCAACGCTCCATCTCATCAAATGTAGTCGGTGACATGACAAAAGAGGTTTCATATTCAAATATATGGCTTTGTCCTGTTATAATATTCACTACAGACATACCACATACCATTCTTTCTTTTCCGTATGATTTTGTCAATGGTTTATATTTCTCCAACCATATACATAATATATGGTTGGATATCGTTTGATGGGTTAGACCTCCGTACATATCATTTGCAAGGTAAGTACCTGGCGAATAAATCGTATGTAAAACACGATTCATTCCTTTTTTAGTATTACTTAATTCTTGAATATACACTACCGCCGTATATCCATTGTCCATAAAATACGGAATATATTTGTCCAAATTGTAATCACGAAATCCCGCCATTACAATTTGCCCATTCATATAGGTCACTTTTTTATCTGCGATGGCTAATCCTCCACAAATTTGTACGATAGTCTGGATGTTACTTTTATCCGTTATTGTATTTCCCACTTTATATCCATATATTTCAAAAAATGCGCCTACTTGCATCAATAAGGCAACCTTATCGCCGTATTTTTGTTTATATTCTTCCGTCAATCTAAAATATTCTTCATGTATTTTCTCTTCCATACTATTGTTCTTTTTATATCTTTAAGAGGTTTATAAATTATATTTACGTTTGAAATCGTGTATGGACGCCGTTACCGTAGGTTTATTCCATAATATCCAACGACTTAATGCGCCTGCACTGGTAATATCATTCCAATTTTCATTGGCTTTATGTCTTGTTAAATAACGATTTTTCATTTCTTCTGCGAGTACTTTATCTTGTTTATAATATTTCGTATAATCCATATACCCCTTTCCCCCGAAATGCACTATAGTATATTTACCTTTATGTATAAAGGTTGCCATTAGTTTTTTATCGTGACGGGTCGAAATGGTAACACTTACAAGTTTCATATACAATACTATTATATTATTCAGTCGTTGTATACACCCGTTTTGCCGTGCTGGATTGTGCTTCCGCTAATTCTTGTTCATATTGTACATGTCGTTCTTGCATTTCAGCCGCACTTGCTTTACACCCACTGTTAATAATATAATTATAACTGATGGATGTAATTAATATACCAGTTAATATATACCATATACACATTGAAACTGTATTCTTAAGGACAACCATGGAATAAAGATTATTCTTAAAGGTATCATTCTCGTATGCACTTTGTTTAAATACGCCTTTCATGCTATCCCAGAAATAATCAAAATTGTCCACCGTAATTTCATTGATGAGAAGACTCTTATCTGAATAAATATGGGCTAACGCTTGTTGAATGATACTTTCGTCTGGGTTGAGTTTACCCCCCTTTGGGTTTGGTTCTATTATATCCGCAAATGTATCATTTAGTCCTGCCATTAATGCAATCGCATAACCAAATGTGTTTGAAAAGGGAGATAACCACCCTGGGAACATGGTAAGTAGTAACGTTAATATTCCAAATATAATTCCCCACGGAAGTATAGTTACGAATAAGGCGGTCGTCCATTGACTACTACCACAGATGGAGGTGGTTAAATTTAAATTTACAAAATATTCAACTAATAAAACCGATAAGAGATAGATATAAAAATACATATTATTTTCTACAGATTGTAATGTATTGGAGGTGCTGTATTTGACAAATGCATATATAGCCGTTAATAATACAAATAAAGAGGTTGAAGAATTTGCGGTTGTAGTCATATGTATAGTAATATTATTAAATTTTCCCTAATTAATATTATGACTAACGTTCAGTTGATTGAACCGGGTGTAAAACAATGGTTGAGTAAAACACTACAATATTATCACAAAATTCATCTCCAAACTCAATCCATACGGTTTAACTTAACCATGATTGTTGTATTTGTTATAGTATTTGGTGGAATATTAATTTATAAATATAAGGGAAAATTAACCCCAGAACAAAGTTATCAGAAGAATATTGAAAAACAAGAATATATCGTTTCAAAATTACAACAACTTTCAGTATTAAAGCAAACCATTGACCCCAATAGGATTACAAATTTGCCGTTGTTGGAACAATACCCTGAAACGTCTGGAATGAATAGAAAATTATATATTTAGTGTATAATGGAGGATACAGTGACAGAGGCCTTAAATTCATATTATAAGTTAAAACATACTTATGATACGAATGTATTAAAATTAAAACGGTCTATTCTACAAGATAAAAGTTTAAGTAAAACACTCATGAAACAAAAAGTGTCAGAATTAAAATTGAAATGTGCTTCTTGCAATCAATTCGGTGGAACGTTATTCTTGCAACATGGTACCAAGTTAATCGCCAAATGTAATGCAGACCAAAGACTTGGTCTTAAACCATGTAGTTTGAATTATGAAATTGACCGTGGAGAGTATGAACCTATCTCTCAAGTGTATGCCTACTATAAAACCGATATGGATTTAGCACGCACAAATATTGTTTGTTTAAAACTGGACGTGTTGTTTGGTTATATAGAAGAATCCCAAGCTATCCCTCTATTTCAAAATTATAAAGAAGATTATAACACTTCAGACATTAGTATAAAACGCTTGAACGAAAGGTTTGACCGCGTGATTCATAATACACGAAATCATACGGATATTACAAACCTATCCACTGAAATTTATAGTACAAAACAAACGATACGTGAATTGTTACAACAATATCAGGTTACAGAGGAATCGCAGTTTATACGAGATACCATTCATCAATATATTCATACCTTATATCCCCAAGTAAAACAATTGAGAGAATATACATATAAAAAAAATGCGATTGAATGTGTGGATGGTACAGACCCTTGTACCGATATCACCAAATATTTAATTCAAGAACCATATTCATACGTTCAAACCGAGATTGAAATGTCCCAAGGCGCAATCGTACAGATGGTTGAATAATGTAATATATACATATACTATGCAGAGTATAAATTGGACTGTATTTATAGTATCGTTTCTTATTGGGTTAGTATTTATATATCTATCGTCTTCTCCCGATGAAGAGGTGTATGTATACCCTACTCCTGAAAATGCGGGTACAATGGAATACAAGGACAAGGCGGACAATTGTTTTGTCTATCAAGCCAAAGAACAAACATGTCCCAAAACCAACCTTAAATATATACCCATACAGGAATAATATATACAATATATATGAAGAGCAAAATGTATCAAATGTTACATACAAGTTACGGTAGATTGGTTATATCTATATTATTAGGATTAGGTTTAGCAAGTTTATTTAAAAAAACGTGTAAATCTAAATCATGCTATAAATTTGTTTCACCCAATGTATCTGAAATAACAAATTCTGTATATTCACACGGTGATTCGTGTTATACATTTAAACCAATTACAGCACAATGTAAAGATAAGAATTCAATCTCGTTTGCGTAATCTTTTGTCATATAATATTCACTAGTAAATACAATGAATATTACTACGACGAGTATAGATGCTTTGCCAACGGGTAACCATGGAAGCAATGTAGACGCGGTACAATTAACGGTAACCCAGTCCATACCTAATCCAACCGATAAACCTAATTACGAAAATGAACTAATTACAAGTTTACAAAAAGCAGCTGCAAACGGAATGACTTCTCTTCCAAGTCGCGATATACCTATGCATACCAATGAACTACACGAAGATGAAAAAGTCAGGGCAAATTATATACCCAAACCACCCAGTGATTATATTCAACAACAAGATACGATTGATACAATGATTCAACAAAATGCAAACAAACAAAAGCAATCGGATCATATGGACGATATATATAACGCATTGAGTCTTCCATTTACCATTGCAATGGTCTATTTTATATATCATTTACCTGTTGTACGTTTATTTCTATTAACTCAATTACCCTTTTGTTATGGTAAGTGTGGAGATATAAAACTAGTAGGACGAATTGTAGAATCCATCGTGTTTGGAATGATTATATATGGTATGAACAAGTTTATGCAATACGTAGTATGTTAATTGTACCGTGCGTATTTTAAATATACGTTTATTCTATATGACAACTCGTAAAAAAACAATGAAAACACGGATGAAGACATTGACAAAAAGAATGACCGATTATATTTTTCTAAAAGGAGACCTATGTTGTGAAGAAGATTATGAGAAAGATAAAATAGTAGATTATATTATAAATAATTATAAACGAATATATCCGAACGATTCTTTGGATTGGATTTCAAATGATATAGTCAAATATATAGGATATAAATCTATATTGGCGAAGGAAAACGACAAAAAAGGATTGCGATTATGGAATGAACTGGATAAACTTACCTCAAATATAAGCGAAAATGAATTAAGACAAATTATTATTAAGTTTCCTTTGTATTTTTTATTATCCTTTTTAGGAACTTCAGTGTATTTAAACGAAAACTCTATGTAGGTCTATAGTGTTATTAGTCATAGATAAACATGTAATTAAGATTTTATATTAGTTAAATATACATAGTTTGTTCTATTTTTAAATATTCACATACTTTCTCATCACTCCATATTCTATCTAATGGAACGAATGGTATCCATTTACAAGTATTCTCACTAATATCTTGTGAAATTTTTCGTATTGATAACATATGATTAGCAAATTTTGTATCTAAATAGCTTAATAAAGATTTTGCCTCATCTTCATCATTTACACGAAATGATATATAACTCCCAGTATGAACTTCATTTGGGTTTCCTACAAATTTTGCTCCAAAAATTGGTTTTTTTCCATTAGCTCTTGCGGTAATAACTTTCCAAAATGTATTTTTTTCATTAAAATCATAAGTATCAATATATTTACATCTATCCTTAGATTTTTGTAATGATACAAAACATTTTATTTTTCCATCATTTTTAAAACGCTTATCATTTGTTTCAACACCAAAATATCTTCCCATATATAATTTACTTATACATTCCATATTAATAATAATATCAATAATTTTATGGTATTTTGGTTTTACAACACAATCATACTTAGATAAATCATAATGAACGCTATTGAATAAACATACACCATCATATGACGTATCTTTCAAGAAATAATTAACACCACCTTCAATATCAACATTATTTCCAAACCATTTTTTAGAGTTTTCTTCATGTTGGATAAACACAATATCCTTTCGGTTTATCATAAAATTTCTAAAGCCATCTAATCCTTTTCCGCCAATAAACCATCTGGAAGGAACAACGAATAATAATAACTTACCACCAATATATTTTTCAATAAATTTATCATATAAAGGTTTTGTATCTGGTTTTGATGGATCAGTAGAATATGGCGGATTACCGATTATTGAAACATCTTCTAAATGAATATTCCACTTATCTTCAATATTTAATTCAAGCGTATCTCCTGTATAGTTATTAAATTCAAAATCCAACTCATCTAACCCACAATAACTTTGAACATGACATTTCATTAGTTCCGTTGTAATGAAAACATTTAACGAGGTTAGATCCGCATAATAGATACACTCTGTCATAATAACACGGCATCTTTCTATTTCATCCGGATACATTTCTTCAAGACCTTTATAAAACCTATCAAATATACCCAACACAAAATTACCCTTTCCGCAACAAGGTTCAAATACTTTTTGTGATGTTTTCCAAAATGCAACCGGCATTGAGTTTAACATTTCATCAACTAATTTAACCGGTGTTGGTACTTCGGCATTCTTTTTCTTTTCGTCGTTTGTAGGTATAAAATGTTTTTCAATTAATTCACGCAACTTATTCGCAGGTGCTATACTATAAATCTCACGAATGTTATTTACAATTTCAGCATTATTATCTATAATATTGTTCATTATATTTACTATAATAGTATAATTCTCATTATGTAAATCAATTTTTTTGTCTTTCAATAGTGACATAATTAATCCGCTTGTTTTTTCATTTGTAAAAATTTCTTTGAAATCAAATATGTTGTATGACCTTGAAATTAATGCTAATAATGGAAATAAGAAACTTTTACACAATTCGTAAGTTTGGTTAATCAAAAGTTCAATTTTAGCAGTTTCATCTTCATTTAATTTATGGTCTTCTTCTTTGGGATCTCCTGTATCGTCAGGAGGGTCAATTTGAACTTTTGTTTTATCCCCCTTAGGACAATCTTGTTGTTCTCCTTCTAAATCTTTATTTATTTTTTTTAATTCTCTTTTTTGAAAATCTGTTTTTATAAAATCTCGCATATCATCATCACAAATTAGATTTTCTAAGAAAGGTGTATCATCAATTTCTCTCATAATATTTTCTGCTTCTTTTTTATAGTAAGACATTATCTCAATTGTTGTCATTTTTCCGTTATTAATTTCTTGTGGGTCAAATAAGAATATATTGTGTTCAAATAAATAATATAGTATTTCAGCATTTGTTTTTGTTGTTTTTGTATTTCTTCTATGTTTTTGAATTATATCAATCAAATATAAATAAGTTCTTTGAATATTCATATCTACATTTATTCCTATTGTTTTACCCTCTGCCTCTGTTAAAGCTCTTGAAAATCGTTGTTTTTGATTGTCTAAATTATGTCCGTCATCTAAAGATATTGTAACATCACAATCTTTATATGTAATTCCTACACTTCCTTTATTGCCTAATAATAAAATACAACCTTTTTTATTTTCATTTTTTGTCTTATGCATTATCGTTTGTATGTATTCGTTATATTCTTCTTTAACATTTCCAGTATCTTCTGTAGAATTAGAATATTCTATATTATAATCACACCATAATTTATGTGTTTGTAAAAATTGTTTGAATGTTTTTTGTAATAATGATATTGTGTTATTTCTTGTATGAGTAGGAAGATACATAATAAATAGTAATGGATTTTCAATTGTTGATTTTCTTGATCCACGACTTGTTTGTGTATTTTCAATTTGTTTCATAATTGTTTTTCTCATTCGGTTCGTTGAAATAATATAATCAAAGAACCCTTTTAATATATCTATTCCATCAGTAGTTTTACATAATTCAAATTCTTCCGCATATTCTACTTCACCCTTTTCATTAATAATTTGTTTTAACGCAAACAACGAACCGCAATTATAACCAAAGTTAGTTCCATGATTAGCATTATATTCGTTTATCTCTTTAATTAACAATTCTGGAATAGAATGTTTCATTAATACCTGAGTAGGATGTTTTGAGTAATCTTTATTTAGAGTTTCATTTTCTAAACACTCTGTAAATGTATTTCCATGACGACTAACCATATAATCAATTATATATTCTCTATTTTTTACTGCTGGTTTTATCAATTCTTTCATATATGCTTCGTCTTCAATTTCCCATTCGTAAATACAAGAGCTATGAATACCATAATATTTTTTTGTTTTATCTGCGGTTCCTGAAGCAAATATATTTAGTTTTATATTTTTACGGATTTCTTCAACATCATTATCAACATCTAAAATTTCAGTTCTAGTTTTATCAGTGGACGACCCTTGATGTGATTCATCTGTAATAATTGCATCAAAACCCATTTTTTTTAATAAATCTTTTTTCTTACTTTTTCCATCTATTTTAAGATATTGAACGCTACAAAATACAATACCGTTAAAGGTTTCGTCAATTGTATCAAAATCTTCCTGTAATTTGTAATGAATATGTTTGAAATCAATATATTTTTCTAAATCATTCATAAAACTATTTATGGTTGCTGGAACAGAAGTCATTATTAGTATTTTTTTATAACCATGTTCTAATAAATATTTACATATTAATAACATAGTAATACTTTTACCGCTTCTTGGTTTATGTGCTATACACCACATTTTATGTTTATTTGTTAAAAACGAATTTATAAATTTTTTTTCTGTCATGTTTTGATGTAATTTTTTTATCAATTGTTGTCTTGGTGATAATAAATATTCCGCATTAATGAAATCAATAAAACCATCAATATCTAATATATTACTTGAAAATCTTTGACAAAACACATCTAACGCTTTAATTATATCCTTTTCATCAAATAATAATCCATTTTCTATAATTTTGTCGTGTATTTGTTTGTCAATATTTAGTTTATTTTTGTATTTGTGTTCTATGACAACTTCTTTATCCTTAACAACTAATCCAATTTTATAGTCATCTGTAATCTTTTGCTTTGTTATTGTGTTGTCAATTTTTGATACATCCGTTTCGCTATATTTGTTTTTATGTTTAATTGTAAATAAAACAAGTGTTGCCCCATGTTTTATAGCCATATCAACAATATTATTACCTCCTCCATCAACCTTCACCTTTAACAAAGAATTTATATTTTTTATTTGTTTTAAGTTTTGTAATTGTCCGTCATAAATTGCGGTATAATGTATATTTTCTATGCACTTTAAAAGGATAAGAATTTGACAAAGGGTTTCAAAAATCCATCCTTGCCTTCTTTCATCGTATAATTCTTTATTTTCCTTCATGATAACATCAAATAATTCTTGACCAGGTAAGGTTGTATTCGCTAACATATTCGCTAATACATCTTGACGAAGTAATTGATTAATAAATAGGATTCTTTCTTTATCCCTTATCACCAGTTTTTTAGATTTAGCCTTTTTTGTTTTCTTGATTTTGGTATCTTCACTCATCCTTTTGTAATTGTGTAGAATCGTATGTGAATGTATTCCTTTCATTTTTTCATTAAAGTTAATGTTTTCTATGATGAGTTCTTCCTATTCACATACGGATGGTTGTCGTGTTTGTCGGTAATATCTATGTCATGATACCTTGTTGGATATAAAGTGATAAAGTGTATCGGGTCATGTATGTTTAATAGTATTCTTTCAAACACCTATTACACCTTTTACACATTTAAAACTCCGATTTATTTAAAGTTTTTTATTTATTTCCTGAATATAATAAAAAAATGATTTACTTGTTATAAATATATTATTACATAACTTATATAAACTTTATCAATGATTACCAATTTTACAACGGACGAACTCAATGCCGAGTTGCTGAAGAGGGATTGTAAATTGAACCAAACTAACGGATATATCTATGTTAGAAATCATCCATCCTATGATGTTGATGATGCGTGTAAAATGGGTAAGACATATAATATTCCTAAAAGGGATTCACAATATGCTACTGGTGAGATTAAAAGAGGATATTTTGAAGCTGTATTTGAAGTTCCTATTGAAAAAATGGGAATGGTTGAACGCTTATTACAATATGAGTTTCGTGAATTAAATGTTAAACATGATGCTGGAACTGAATTTTACAATAAAAAAATAATTACTCTCATTGAACCTTATTTAATTACACTTGGAATTAAATATAAAAAATTATCCAAACAAGAAATTAGTGATTTGGTAAGATGTAATAGAGTAAGAAAAACAATACAAAAAATAAATATTCAATCATTAATTCATATACTAAAATCCAAGAGAACAAATAAACAAATTGAGTCCTATATACCAAGAAACGACCAAACTATTATTATTGGAAAATCCGTTATACATTTTCAACAACACGATAGAGGTATGCTTGTATTAATGTGTGGCGTAGGAAAAACTCTAATTTCATTATGGATTACACAAGAACTAAACTCAAATACTATTCTAATTGGTGTACCTAATAAATTATTATTGAAACAATGGGAAGAAGTTATTTGTGTTTTGTTTCAAAGTGTTCCGTATTTAATTGTGTCAGGTGGCGTAGAGATTGAAACTATAATGCGATTTTTAGAACATAATGAACCGAAATGTATTGTAATAACTACATATTCATCCGCACATAAAGTATATACTGCAACACAACATACAAGGTTTGTATTTGGTATGAAAATATTAGACGAAGTTCATCATTTAACTACAAATAATATGCGATTAGAACACACTACAAAAAAATATATTCAAATGTTAAACATTCCATCTGTAAAACAACTATCATTAACTGCTACACTTAAACAGCTTGAAAGTATGTGTGATGGCATTGTAGTTTCAAATGATAATGTTGACTATTTTGGAGAAATAATTGATAGAAAATGTTTGCTATGGGCGATTGATGAAAATATTATTTGTGATTATGTTATTCAAACCATTATTACAAATGAAGAACAATTAGAACAACAATTATCAAGATTTAATATTATAGAAGAAAATGATAAGAGATTGTTTTTGAGCGCGTTTGCATCTTTGAAAAGTATATTTGACGGACATTCACACCATTTACTGATATATTCAAACAATAAAGTTAATTCGTTAAAATTAATTCAGTATATAAAAATGCTTTTGGATGATAATTACTTTTATATACCTGATTTGTATTATTCAAATTATCATAGTGAAATGAAATCAAAAGACCAAAAAGAAATAATTAATAATTTTGAAAAAGCAAAGTTTGGAATAATTACTTGTGTTTATTGTTTAGGAGAAGGATGGGATTTTCCGTTATTGGATGGTGTTGTATTTGCTGAAAATATGACATCCAAGATTCGTATAGTTCAATCTGCGTTAAGAGCAAGTAGAAAAAACAAACAGGATACAAATAAAAAAACCAAAATCATTTTACCAATTTTGAATAGAGAGGACTGGTTAGAAAATAATGAAAATCCTGATTTGAAAAAAGTAAGAGAAGTTATTTATCAAATAGGATTAGAAGATGAAACTATTACTCAAAAAATCAAGGTGTTTAGAATTGATATTGAAAAACAAAAACCTAAATCAAAGAAAAAAGAAGAAAGAGAAATGGTTGATGAGTTTGGTGAATACGACGATGAACTAACGCAAACATTGAGGTTGAAAACAATCAAAAGAACTGCACTAAATACATCATATGAAAAAGCAAGAAAAATAATTGCTGATAAAAATATAAAAAGTAAAGAAAGTTACAATGAATTATGTGAGAGAGATAATAGATTATCCAAAGAACCTGAAATAGTATTCAAAGGACAATTTACAAACTGGATAGACTATTTAAGTATTGAACGAGTATATTATGATTTGGAAACTTGTAAAAATAAAGTAGGTGAGTATTTATTGTTGTATCCTGAAATTAAAAAACAATATTTGGACTTATCCATTGTAAATAGCGAATTATGCAAAATAGATGCTTTATTTCCGCCGAATGGATTATGGGTTGAATACTATAATGTAAAGGATTTGCGAGATATAATTACTATCACAAATAAGAAAAAGAAAATGGGTGTTATTTTGTAATTTATAAATGTTTAGATTAAGTAAAAAATCCTTTTTTTTTTATAATATAATAAAAAAATTGATTTAAAAATAAAGTAATATTATCTTATATAACTATGGCAATGTCAAAACATTATTCATGCGATTTGTGTAAAAAGGTGTTTAATCAAAAGATTGATTTCACAAGACACCAAAGTAAGAAGTCACCTTGTATCACACTATCTGAAATGCAACAAATTAGTCAAACCAATATTTCTAAAATGGATAATAAAACCACACTCATCAGTGTATTCAAAAGTTGTTTGAATATATTGAGAGACAATGAAGGTTTAACTGGTGAGAAAGCATTAAGAACTATGTCTTATTTGCTAATATTAAAATTACTTGAACCCCATTTTGGTAGGGAAATCAATATTGACGAGTATGAATATGATTTTACTCATATTGAAGATGAAATGATTGAAAAACATAAAAATAAATTATTAGAAATTGTTCGTTTCACACATCTTGCAAACGAAAAAGAAGATAATATTCCTGTAAATATGAAATATTTATGGGATGACATTTTATCAAATCATCCTACCACAAAAAATATATTCTTAAAAGGCAAAGGGTTTGATATCCAACATAAATCTACCTATAAAAAATTAATTGATAAATTAAACTCTCTTGACAAGACAAATACAGAATACGATGTGTTAGGCAATGCTTATGAAGAAGTTATTCAAGATATTATGACAGGTAAAGTGTTGGGTCAATTCTTTACTCAACCATTAATTAAGAAAATGATGGTGACACTTATTGACCCTCAAATTTATCCGGATGGAAAAATAGATACATGCGGAGACCCTACTATGGGAACAGGTGGGTTCTTAATCACCTATTTACAAAATATTATGCAACAAGCAAAGAATAAACATATTAAACTTGATTGGGATTTTATTAAGAATGAAGGATTATATGGTAAAGAATTAGAACCAGATACATATCAATTAGCAGTTTCTAATATGTTAATCTCAACAGGACATATGTTTGAAAAATTGGATAGAGGGGATAGTATTCGTGTTCCAATTACAAGAAAGTTTGATAATATACTTGCTAATCCACCATTTGGAATTAAAGGATTGAAATATGATGATTTTGAAAGTCCATTGAAACGTGAATATGTTCCAATCAAAACAGATAATGCGGTTAGTTTGTTTATTCAAGCAATCATTTATATGTTAAAGATTAATGGTAAATGTGCGGTAGTATTACCTGACGGACAAGATTTATTCAGTAAATCTAATAATACATTAGTTGCAATTAGAGAATATTTATTGAAAACGTGTGATTTGAAAGAAATTATCTATTTACCATCAGGTATATTTACCTATACAAGTATTAAGACTTGTGTGTTCTATTTTGTGAAAAAGAGAGAAGGCAATGATGTTTTGGAAACCAAAATTAAAATCGGAAAAACTCAAAAGGAAACTGGACGAGATTACAAGTTTTCAAAAACACATCAAACAACCAAAGTAAAGTTTTATGATTACAATCCGTATGAAGATATTAAGAATCTATTGGTTGAGGTTCCGATTGAAAAAATCGCATCGAACTCATACTCACTAAATTATGCCGAATATATGAAAGACGATGTAGAAGAAGAACAATACGAAGAAGGTGTTGTTGTGAAAACTTTGGGCGAAGTATGTAATTTTAAAAATGGTAAAGGAATAAAAAAAGATACATTAGTTGAAGGAGAATATCCTGTAATTGGTGGAGGACAAAAACCTATGGGATTTCATAATGAATATAATGCAGATGAAAATACAATATTATGTTCTTCAAGTGGAGCATATGCTGGATTTATTAGTAAATATGATAAAAAAGTATGGGCGAGTGATTGCTTTTCAATAATACCAAAAAATAACTCAATCAATAACACTTATTTATATTATTTATTAAAGACTATCCAAGACAAAATATATAAGTTACAAACGGGAACAGCACAACCACATATTTATTCAAAGGATTTACAAAACATAAAAATCCCCATCCCTCCACTTGAAAAGCAACAAGAAATCGTCAAATATTTGGATTTCATCTATGAGAAGGCGAATAAAACAAGTCAGGAAAAAATCAAAGAGTTGAAAACATTGAACAAGTTCTGTTTAAATACTCAAAAAATGTTTGGCGAGAATGTTGTAAAAACCTTGGGTGAAGTTTGTAGTACAATTAAAGGCGAAAAACGTAATAGTAAAGATGGAAAAGAAATAGGATTATATCCATTATATTATTGTTCAATATTAGGATATTTATATTTAGATACATTTGATTATACTGGAGAAGGCATTATTATTAATAAGACAAATGGTTCTGGAAAAGCAATGATATATTTTGGAAATGATAAATATAACGTAGGTCAAACAACACTACACTTCAAATCAAAAAGTAATATAATTATTACAAAGTATATTTATTATTATTTATTACATAACATACCATTAATTGAAAAATATTTTAAAGGTGCTAATCAAAAATCTATTGTCGAAGAAGATTTATTCAAAATAAAAATCCCCATCCCATCAATTGAACGACAAAAAGAAATCGTTGAATATTGTGAATATAATGATACACTCATCAAACAATTAGAAAAAGAAATTGAAAACAATAAAAAACAAGCAGAGAAGTGTATTACAAGTATTGTAAAAAAAGTTCTTGAAGAACAAGATGATACAATTTCAGTAAATACTGAACCCATTGATGAAATAACATCTATTGAAGAAGAAATCATAATTGAACCAAAGACCAAAGTTATTATCAAGAAAAAGGTTAAGAAACCTCTTGTTATTGAAGACGAAGATGTAGTTTTATAAACTATTTCTGGTAAAAAGGTAGGTATATTTAAAGTAGATATCTTAGTACCATTGGTTAGATTTTGTCTTTGTTTTTGATTTGGGTTTAGATTTTCGGGTTTTTTGTTTAGACGCGGATACAGGAGTATACTTTAAAAACCATTCTTCATATTCTTTTGTATCACGTTTATCCTTTAATTTTTCAAACATTTCCGTTTTTTCATTACGCATCGTTTCCAACGTAGATTGTTCTCCAATACAATTTAAACTAAACCGTTTTAAAAGTCCCTTTTGTTGTAATCTATTTTTAGATTGTACTATAAATAGGTATTGCGACATACAAAATATACGATCATGGTCATAATAGGGACGATTCGCATATAAAAAAGCTAAATAAAAACTTAACATGGTATCTATGGTGGCGACTTTAATGGATTGATTTTTTATGTAAATTACATTATAACTATGACATGCGATCGGTTGATAGATAAATGATACGGTATCTTCATTTACGATAATTTCATAATGAGGTGCAATGATTTCACCAAGTCCTTCCCATTTTTTATGTTTAACTTTTTTAAATCCTTTTTCACGTAACCGCTCCACAATTATATTTGCAGAACCCAGCGGGTCTTCTGACAATATATCAAAATCTGGATTTGGATTACGTAATTGTCTTTTGACTGTATTTGGCATATATTGACTATATAAATTGTTCGCATATCCCCCTAAAAATACAAGTTCTAATTGTATCACAGCGTCACGCACAATATTGTATATATTGGAAGCATCTTCTTTCGTACCTTCAAAGGTTCTCATAAATTCAATGTGATTACATTTAGGATTTTTTAATGGATAATTACGATTTAAAAGGGTGAGACGTTTAAGTACCTTTTCCCATCGGCTTACGTCCCCCAACGGACGTGACAATTCTAAATACATGGACATTCTTAAAAAATCAGGAGGTGCATATAATATCCCATTGACTTGTAATGCATTTTGTTTAAGAACTTTAAACAATTGAGAGGGAATAAATGTGATATCTGCGACTGGTATAAAATTTACGAATACCTTGAACGTTCCGTGATGCACTCCTGATTTTGCTTCAACGTCTTCATATCCTTCTTTGGCATAAATATTTGAAAGTTCTTTTGCATCCTCTAACGCGTTTGCACTAAAAAAATCGTAATCTGGTATTTCAATCTCTTTATTATAAAATTGGTCTTGCGACGGAAGTATATTATTTATAGCCGTACCGCCATAACATATAAGTTTTTTTGTTTTTAAAAACGTTTCCACGATATGAATAATATGTTGAACTTCTGGAGAATTTATAATTTTTTTACCCGATAATTCTTGCGCTTTATCTACTGCTTTTCTTAAAATGATTAATTCTTTCTCTTCAAAACTCATATTATTAAAGTATATTATATTTTCAAAGAATAATAATCCGTAGATGTAGTTCGTTGTTCATAAGAATAATTTGGATTGGCCGGGGTCGGAGATGGTATAGTAACCGGAACATATCTCAAGGCGGATGGTTTTAATACGAAGGCAGACCCTTTATTGTCAAAAAGCATACTATACACTTCCATGTTGGTATCAAAATTTTGAAAACACATGGCGGCAAACTGACATCCACATGTCCATGCTAACTGTGCCGAATAATTTGTATTCGTACCAGATAAATCTGGTATAACCAAGGTCATGTTTTTCTTGTTGTATTCAATTAACTCGTCCATATCGGGTGTAAATTTCACACCACTTGAATAGGGTACACATCTCATAAAGATTGAATTGGAGGCTAGATTCACATATTCATCCAAATTCGTGGTTTCAAATATAGGATTAGAACGGTCTACTATTAGTATAATGCTATCCATTAAATCGGATAATAAAGTTTGACCAAAATTTTTACCTTGATTCTCATAACTGTACTTAGACCCAAGTATTTTATCACTCAACAATTCTTCAATTGAACTTGCAATCGTATTGTATATGACGGTGTTTTTGCTCATTATTCTAAGATGTATTATCAACGGGTCTTTTGGATTGGGACAGGTGCTACCTGAAAAGGCATAATCCCGAATGACCGTGAAGGCATCTTCTATAGGCACACTATTATAGGTCTCTTTTATAGAATAATCATCTACAGAAGAGGTTGCGATGACGGGTTTATTATCCAAGGAATATACTTCAAAATCAAGACATCGTGCCCCTTGTCCTATTACATTTTTTAAGGCACATACATTCACCACGTCATTTTTAAATTGTCCAGCAGAACAAGCATTGAAAGCAGTTTTAACGTAATAGTCACGTAAACTATGTTGATAGTCCGCAAGGTCAGTATTTATCGTAGATACTAAGGCATAATCGGTGTATAATGAATTCATTGCCTTACAATTCGTTGTATTTAAATGAATTTGACGATATATCCAAGTAGACATTGTAATTAAAATCAATACAGTGAGTACAAGTACAATTTGATTTATAAAATTGGAAGAATTGATTACATTCGTTATTGTCTTATTGGAAAGTGTAGACATATATATATCTTATTATTATTATAAATACAGTTAAATATTAGGATATAGTATTATAAATGCCTGGTGGTTTATTAAATCTGGTTGCATATGGAAATCAAAATATTATGCTGAATGGAAATCCAAGTAAAACATTCTTCAAGACGTCTTATGCTAAATATACGAATTTTGGATTACAAAAATTTAGGATTGACATTCAAGGTCAACGAAGCT
>Ga0222631_1000172_pt1 | contig 19867 bp, 17 predicted proteins | sample AntAcemetagenom5_FD_179826 | JGI IMG/M metagenome (GOLD analysis project Ga0222631, IMG submission 179826) | Saline water microbial communities from Ace Lake, Antarctica - #5 | ecosystem: Environmental > Aquatic > Non-marine Saline and Alkaline > Saline | place: Antarctica: Ace Lake | collected... | reverse complement strand
TTGTTTAAAAAAAGTTTATGAAATTTTAAGCCCCATTTTTTTAGTTGATTAAAAGTCTTTTTATATCCTTGCTTCTTAGATTTGTGAAAATTATCTTTATTTCTTCCCATATATCTTGCTGTATTAATTTTTATAATGTGCCCCTTTTCATACAATTTATTTATTATCTTGATGGCACTTTTATTAGGTTTTGAACTTTTATAATCACTTAAAACAGTCTTACAAATAGTATTATCAATATCAAAACAAAAGGTAATTTTTTTTTCCACTTTAAATACTATAGTTATTTAGGTGGCTGAATTTTATATTTTTTTTTCATATAAAATAACTATATATTTATTTGTTTATTTTCAAATATATAATATTTTTTTAATTATCATTATTTTATATAAGAAAAAATCACTTTTAAATAAGATTTTTTTTCTAAATAACAATATTGTTTGATTTACTTCAATATTTAAATTAATGATTTATCTACTTAATATAATATTTAAATTAAATATTTAATTTTTTAAAAATGAAGAATAAAAACAAAATATTTAATTTTGCAAAGAAAATTATAGTTCACCCAAGAAGTCTCTCTGGGGATGGGGTTAGGAAAACCTTAGGTGATATAAAAAAAATTATACCTCACTTAAAGATTAAAGGTTTTAAATCTGGAGATAGTGCATTTGATTGGAAAATCCCTAAAGAATGGAAAGTTAATGATGCATATATATTGACACCTGATGGTAAAAAAATATGCGAATATAATAAGAATCCTTTACATTTAGTGGGTTACAGTATTCCTATAAATAAAACTGTAGATAAAGATGAATTATTAAAAAATCTACACTCGTTACCTCAACTAAAAAAAGCAATACCTTACGTAACATCTTACTATCAAAAAAATTGGGGATTCTGTATCTCTCACGATCAAAAAAAGAAACTTAAAAAAGGGAACTATAAAGTGTACATAGATTCTAAACATAAAAAAGGTGTATTAAATTATGGTGAATTGTTAATTAAAGGAAAATCTAATAAAGAAATTCTTTTATCAACATATATTTGTCACCCAGAGATGGCAAATAATGAAATTTCAGGAATTTCTGTTTTAACATATTTGGCAAAATGGATCATATCAAAAAAAAGAAATTTTAGTTATAGAATTATATTCATACCAGAGACTATTGGTTCAATTGCATACATACAAAAAAATCTAAAAGTTTTAAAAAATAATTTAATAGCTGGATTTATCATTACTTGTGTTGGCGATGATAAAAGTTTTTCTTATATTCCGTCAAGATCTGGTACAACATTAAGTGATTTTGTAGCTAAAAAAATATTAAAAGAAAATAAAAAAAAGTTCACAACATATACTTGGCTTGATAGAGGAAGTGATGAAAGACAATTTTGTGCTCCAAATATTAATTTGCCAGTTTGTTCAATTACTAAATCAAAATATGGAACTTATAAAGAATACCATACCTCTCTAGATAAACTTGGCACTGTAGTTGTTCCAAAAGGACTTAATGAAAGTTATAAAATTTATCAAAATTGTATTGATTATTTAGAAAGTAATTACGATTCAGAATTTTTTATACCAAAGAACAATTGTTTTTGTGAACCACATTTAAGTAAGAGAAATCTATATCCTGCTATTTCAACTTTAGAAACTACAAAAAAAGTTAAATCAATGATGAATGTTCTTAGTTATGTGGATGGGAAAAGCTCTATTATGGAAATTGCAAAATTATGCCATCTTTCAACTATAAATGTAAAAAAATATTTACTAATTTTTAAAAAATATAATTTAATAAAATAATTATGGAGTTGATTAAAAAAGCATACCAAATAGTTCCTAAGGAATTTAGATTTAAAATACTTCTTATTTTTTTATCATCTATCGTAGTGGTATTATTGGAGGTGCTTAGTATTGCCTTAATTTTACCCATACTCACTGCCCTAATTAACCCTCAAGGTTTAAGTTTTTTTAATGAATATTTTGATTTCGAAAATTTTATATTATTATTAGATAAAAATGAAATCATAACTTACGGTGTTCTTGTTTTTGTTTTAATAATTTTGTTTAAAATAATCGCTCTTATTTCTTTAAATATTTATAAAACTAATTTTTACTACAGAGTGAGAATTAAAATGACTGACATACTTTTTCACAAATATTTGAATGAAGATTATTTGTTTCATGTTTATGGTAATTCTTCAACTTTAATAACTAATATTCACGGTGAAATTGGGTTATATGTAAAAAAGATACTTGCAGTATTTAATGAAATTATTTTAGATATAATTTTATTTTTATGTTTGCTGATAATACTACTTAATATTAGATTAAACGAAACTTTGATGGCCTTAACAATATTTACAGTTTTTATTTTAATTTATTATTATACCATCAAAAAGAGGTTAGATTACTGGGGAAAAGAAAGACAAAAAAAAGACCGTTTAAAATTAAAACACGTACAACAATCTTTATTAGGAATAAAAGAAGTAAAACTTTATTTAAGAGAACTATTCTTTGAAAAAGTTTTATCCAATATTGTAAAAGCAAGAGAAGATGTTTCAAGAAAAATGGCATACATAGCGCCATTACCAAGATATTTTTTAGAATTTGGTACTATTTTTTTTGTCTTGATCTTAACAATTTTCATTACAAATAGTAATGAGGATATATCTCTTTTGCTTCCAAAATTTGCCTTATATTTTGCATCTTTTTTGAGAATGTTACCAATTTCAATTAAATTAATTAATAACTTACAAGCCATTAAATTTGGTTCTCCGGTTGTTTATGCGCTTCATGAGGAGTTTCACAGAAAAGAAAAGATATTAATACAAGATCAAAAAGAAATTATTTTTAAAGAAAGTATAAAATTTGAAAATGTTTCATTTAAATACCCAAATAAATCAGATTATATTTTAAAGAATATAAATTTAAATTTTCAGCAGGGTAAAATTATAGGAATAATTGGCTCAACTGGTTCGGGAAAAACAACATTTTTAAATTTATTAACGGGTCTAATTTCACCCACATCTGGTCAAATTCTTTGTGACGAAACGAATATAAGTAATGAGAATAGAAATTGGAAAAAGAAAATTAGTTATGTAACTCAAAAAACTTTTTTGACAGATGATACTATTAAAAACAACATAATTTTTGGAGATGAGTTGGAATTTAGTAATAACAAATTTAATGAAGCATTAAAATTTTCTAATCTTGAGAAATTTATTAAAGACTTACCAAATGGTGTTAATACAATAGTTGGGGAAGGTGGTGCACAACTGTCAGGAGGTCAAATTCAAAGAATTTCAATTGCTAGAGCACTATATAATTCACCAGAAATTTTAGTATTTGATGAGGCAACTAATTCAGTGGACGAAACTACAGAAAAAAATATTATTGATGAGATATTTAAACTAAAAGGGAAGTGCACAATTTTCTTGGTAACTCACAATAAAGAGCTAACAATAAATTGTGATGAAAAGTATACAGTTAGTGAAAAAGCTATTTCAATAATTGATTAATTTAAATATTTTTTTGCATTTTCTAAATCTTCAAGTGTATCAATAGATATTTGCTTACTTCTAATAATATGTGCACCTGTATTATTACTCATTAAAGTTTTATTTGTTATAAAAAAATCTCTATTCACAACATAAACATTGCTATTTCTATGATAAACTTTTGATAGTTGCTGTCTGTAAAAAATTTTTTTACCTTTTGCTGTAAAATATTTTACTTTATTGTCTTGAATTATAAGCTGTTTATCTGGATGAAGTTTTGTATCAGTTTCAGATACTGTCCAAACAGAGTCATATTTTTTTGAAATTAACAACTTTATAGACTTTTTAATATCACTCACTCTCCTTAAAGGAGATGTTGGGTGTAACATTATAATTATATCAAATTTATTATCTTTTTTTTTCTCCAATTCGATTAGTGTGTGTAAAAGTACTTTAGTATCTGAAATTTTATCACCAGATAATTTTTTAGGCCTATCGATGATATCAAGACCAAATTTTTTTCCTTCAATTGCTATTTTTAAATTATCGGTAGATAGAACTGCACAATCAATAAAACCACATTTTAAAATAAATTTAGCAGTAATTTCTATAAGAGATTGTCCATTTATTTTTTTGAGGTTTTTTAATTTTATCCCCTTGCTTCCACCTCTTGCAGGTACAATAGCAAGTATCTTATTTTTATTAATCATAAAAAACTTTATTTTTTTATCAACTTTGCTTCAACTGAAAAACTCATAGGAAATATCGTATTTTTTCTTACTTTATTAGTTTTGTATTTTTTATCTAATTTTATAAATTCTACAAACTCTTTGTTAAGCCACTTTTCTTTCTTAATTCTTATCTTTTTAGGTAAAAATTGTAGAGCCTGATCCCAACAGTATCCTATTGCTGTAAATGGTCCTCCATTAAATTTTATCTTAAAATTAGAAAAATTGAAATTTTTTAATATAGACTTAAAGCCAAAAGGAGTTATCCTAAAATAATCTTCTGGTACTTGATGTAATTCTCTTACCAGCGGTTCAAATATATAAATTTTACCATTTTTTTTTAATATAGATTTTACTTGTGTAAAGAGAGCGTCTGTATCCTCAATATGATGCATGAGGTTGGGAATCATTATTAAATCTGCTAAATTTTTTTTTAACTTTATATTTTTATAATTAAATTGATAATTTTTTTTTTTTATTATTATTTGAGACTGGTTTATAACTTTATTGTATGCGCCCCTTTTTTTTAATTTTGCACTGACACAATCTACTGATACAAAATTATGTTCTTGAAAAAAAGGTGCAAATAAACTGATACCGCCATATAAACTATTTCTCTCCAAAGAAACTATGGTTGAATTTTTTTTCATTTTTTTTGATAAGATTTTTATATCATCAAAAATTAAGTTGAAATGTGGCCATTTTTTTTCTGTAAAAAATATTTTTTTCTTTAAAAATTTTTCATGCTCAATTAAGGATATTTTTTTTTTCATCACTTGTAATTAAGGCTTTTCATTATATCTAATTTTATATTTGATAAAATTTTAGCAATTCTTTCTCCAGCTTTCCCGTCCCCAAAAATTTTATTTTTTGGGTATTTTTTCTTTTTCACCTGTTTGTTTATCGCATCTAAAATTTTTTTTGAGCTATAACCTACATGAATGATATTTTTCCCGTGCTCTCTATTATTTTGTCGATTTCCTATGTTGACGGCTGGTATTCCTAAAAATGCACCCTCTCTTATTGCTGAGCTTGAATTGCCAACTAAACATGATGCATTATTTATAAGCGTTAAATAATCTTCTGGATTATAGTTTTTTTGCCACCTTATATTTTTAGGTTTTTTTTCTTCTCTTATTACTCTGATACTTTTTGAAACTACATCAGATCCAGCATCTACATTCGGCCATAGCCAAACAATTTGCTGTTTAACCTTAAGCACTGCTTTAATTGTTTGTTCAATATTTCTTTTAATCTGTTCGTATTCAGTTGTTACTGGATGCTGTAATACCACTATGTATGGTTTATCAAAATTTATTTTTAATTCACCGACTCCATAATTAGAATATTTTCTTTTAAATTTTTCGTCTATGCTTAATTTATCTTTTTTTATTAAATCTAGAGATGGACATCCAACCAAATAAACTTTTTTAGCATTTTCACCCAACCTTAAAATATTTTTTTTAGCTCTTACTGATGAAGGAAAGTGAATATGAGCCAATTTTGTAGTTGCATGTCTTACACTTTCATCGATAGAGCCAGTCACTTCGCCACCTTGCGTATGTGCTAAAACAATATTCATATAAGATGCAGCAGTTGCTGCAGCTAACGTTTCATATCTATCAGCTATTACTAATATAATTTCAGGTTTTAACTGCGCAAAAACAGTTGAGAACTCTATAATAGATAGGCCCGTTGATTTGGACATAGTCAAAAGGTTTTCACCCTCAACAAGTGTGTAAACAATTTGATTTATTTTAAAACCATCGTTCTTGATTATATTGGAGACCGCACCATATCTATCTAATATTGCTGAAGAACCCAAAACAATTTGTAATTCTATTTTATTATTTTTTTTCATAGCAAATAAAGCTGACTTAATTCTGGCATAATTTGCTCTATTATTTATTACTACACAAACTTTTCTTTTATTCATGATATATCTTTTGGTTTCAAAATTCTTTTTGATGATACAAAATTTACAACTGTTCTTCCAATTATATTTTTCATCTGGTTTTGATTAAATCCAAAACCTGGTTTTTTCATAGTTAAATCATTTTTTTTGATAACTGATCCTTTTTTAAGGTCGACTTTTAATGCAATACTTTTTCCAAATAACTTTCTCATTACATGAATATCTTTCTTGATTATATTTTTATTTACAGGGTTGCTATTAACCAGAAAAATTTCATCTCTTATTCTGCATAAATCCTTAAATTCTTTAAAGTCTAAAGAAGAGCTGGAGTCTGGTCCACTATCATTTTTTTTCAATTTTAAATGAACCTCAATTAAATTAGCTCTTAAAGTTAGTGCCATTATAGAAGGTGATATCAAACCACTATGGTCTGAATAACCTATTGCACAATTAAATTTTTGTCTAAGTTCGCTAATAACATTAAGACCAGTGTTCTCTAGTTTTACTGGATAGTTGCTAGTACATTGAAAAATTGCATGGTCTATAGATTTTTTATTTAATTTACTGTGTAGGTTTTTAATTTCTTTAAAGTTCATCATTCCTGTACTAAATAAGATGGGTAATTTTGTTTTGATCATTTCATCAATAAGTTCATTTGATCTAAATTCTCCAGATGCAACTTTCCATGCACTTGTTTTTACTTTTGTTAAAATATGAACTCCTCTTTTAGAAAAAACTGAACTCAAAAAAATAACTTTTTTTCTTTCACAATATTTAGAAATTTTGAACCATTCTTCTACAGAAAATTCAACGCTCTCCCAGTATTTATATCTGTTTTTAAAATTTTTTATCTTAACTCGAAATGGCTCATCTAATGTTGACTCTTCGCTTGCTAAATGGAGTTGAAATTTGGCTGCATCACCACCATTTTCTTTAATTTTATCAATAAATCTAAATACCTTTTCAATAGAACCGTCATGTGCCTGTCCAATTTCAGCTATAATTAAAGGAGAGTTTTTGTCACTTATAACTTTATTACCTATCTTGAAAATTTTACTCATCATAAAAACAACAATTAACTATTTCTTAAAAAAAATCATCAATTTAATTTAATATTTTATTAAGCGCATTTAACAAATAATTAGATGATTTACCATCAATGTTACCAATATAGTGATTAATAATATTTTTTCTTTTTTCATCATCAATAACAGGAAATCCAATTTTATTTGAACAAATATCATTTAAGTAACGTTTCATTGAATTCTCATCATATGCATAATATGAACATTCCTCTAAATTTAATGTGCATTTTTTAAACTTTTCAGAATTATTAATATCAAAATATGGCACAATTATAGGTTTTTTTAATATCAAAGATTCAATTAATGCGGATGATTGAAAGCCTATCACAGCTTTAGAATCTTTAATCAAGCTACCTATATTGCCACCTTTTAAAATTGATACATTTTTTAATTTTTTTGTATTAATTAAATCATCTAAAGGTATTAGATGGTTTTTTTTCATTTTAGTTTTAATAATAATTTTTTCATTAGGATTATTTTCAGCAAAATCTAATATAATTTTTGTAATATGATCTGCATAATATTTTTGATCTAGTAAAAAAACTCTTTCTAAACTTGGTGGTGGACGCCAAGAAGGTAATAAATATAGAATATGTTTTTTAGATAATTCTAAGTTACCATAGTAATAATCTGCTCTTGGCATTCCTGTAACAATAATTTTTTTTTGCTCACAGATTGAAGCTGAGATTAATACTTTCTTAAACCCTTCGGTATAAACAAAAATATAATCTCCCTCATATTTACCATTCTTTGAATTAGTTTTAATGTATAATTTTGTGATCTCACTATCGTCACCATAATGTAGTGACTCTTTTTGGCAAACAATAAACTTTATATTGAGAGGTTTGCATGCAGAGTGTAATTCTTTTTCATGTCGGTATCTAAAATTATAACTTATGATGGCTAGAAAGTTATTTTTTTTATTAAAAATTTCTAATGTTTTTTTTAAGAATACATTATAGTTTTTTTTAGCTTTATTAACCTTTATATTTTTTGAAAAATAAACATCATCTGTCAGCTCATGATTAAGTTTAGAAAAAAAACTACTAAATATGATTTTAATACTTCTTCTTGAAAGGTATAAAAAGTTATATTCATTATTTTTGTTATTTTTTAATTCTTCTAAATCAATAGATCCAAATGATTTATATAGTACTAATATTTTTTTTTTTGAATTTGATTTATTTTTAAAGTTTATTAACAGTAGATTAATTTTCCATGATAACGCACATAGATGTGGACTTCTTACCTTGCAACCGAAAGACAAAAAAATTTCATTTAATTTATTAGCTACTTTTTTTATATTATGAAAATGCATGAAATATTTAATATAATTTTTTATACACGATATTATGCTCTGGTGATTTAGCCACTACTACTTAAATAAATCATTATTATTAAGATAAAAGTCTGGGCAAATAATAGTTTTATTCTTATTTTTAAATCCAAAGTATTTTTCTATATTTTGCCAATATTTTTGTTGTTTTTTTAAAATTTCATCTAAATCAAGATTATTATTCATTAAGTTATAAAAATTTTCTGTAGCTTGTTTAATTTCTAATTCATTATTATTTATCAATCCATAACCTAATTCATTAACTTTAGCATTTATATGAATATGGTTTAATTTCTTTTCAAAAGCTTCTTCAAAGCTAACCAAATCACCTGTTTTTAAATTTTTGAATTTTTTGGGCATTATCATTAATTTTAGAGGGTGAAATTCTAATGCAGGAATAGCATAAAAATCTACAATTAGTCTCGGTTTTCTAAATAGAACGGGCAATTCATTAACGCCATGATTTGATGATATCATGAATTCAGATTTTGAAACCAAATAAGCATCTAAAAAATCACTTCTATCAGTGGATGTTGCATAATCTATAATATTTGAATCATTGAAAAATATTTTTTTGGTTTCATTTTTTCCCAACCTTACTGCCTTATAACCTTTTGAGGTAATAAACTTCAAACCAGGTATTTTATTATGAATATCTGAGTTCCTGGCTGTTTCAAATTTTTCATTTTTAAAATGAGATGTTCTTGAAGCAAAAACAATAAATTTTTTATTTTCTAACCCTACTTTTTTTAAATACAATTCACCTTCATTTTTTTCAATAGAATTAAATTCTATTGAGGGTCCATATTTTAACAATACATTTTTGTCATCTATTCTCTTTAGCCTCCCTCCATACAAAGTTCTTTTAACTTCATCAGAATCTTTACTATAATCAACAAGAAAAAAATTAAGAAATTTTAGATTGTTAAATAAACGATAAATTGGCTCTAAAATATGTCGTGGTAAAATCAACAACTTTTGTGACCATTTTTTTTTTATAAATTGATTAGCTATTGTCTTTTCCATAAACCAAACCACAGGAATTTTTTTTGGATCATCCATTTTTTCACAAATATAAATTTCAATTGGGGTGGTCATTTCACCAATAGTATGTGACACAATTTTATTTATTTTAAATTTTTTGAAAATTCTTACTATGAAAAATAATAATATTATTGGTATTAAAAAAAAAATTTTAATATACAAAATGTAATACTTCATAAGTTTGGTCACTAATACTTGATAAATTTAAAATTTCAAGATTTAAATCGTTATGAATTCATTACTAATAATTAATTTAATTATTAAATATTCAATATTCAATAAACAATTTAATAATTGACTATATTAAAAAATGATAATAAATTACCACTATATAGACTATCATTAAATATCAATGAGTATAAAATTTTCTGAAAATCAAGTTAATCTAGCAAGGAAAAAATATTATGGTAAATTTTATTTCAATAGTAATTTAACTCTTATCAAAATTTTAATTAATAAAACGTTAATTTTATTCTTTAACCTGAGAATTTTTGTCATAAATTTTAAAAGAAAAATTTTTAGTTTTTTTATAAAAATTTTTAAGAAAAAAATTAAGGATTCTAACAAAATTAATTGTCAACTAAATATAAAACAATCTGATTTAACTAAATATTCTTTAGATCTTGAAAAAAATCATTTTACATTTATCAGTGATTTTTTTACTGATAGCTCACATAAGTCTTTATTAGAAAATTGGCCAAATATTAATTTTTTTTCTCAAAGTACAAATATACTTAAATTTTATTCACGCGGTTTCTCAAGGTTTGATAATTTTGATAATCAGGAGCTTAAAAAAGTATTTTTATTTTTAAAATCTCCAGAATTTGAAAAATTTATAAATCAATTGCTTCAATTCGAAATGAAAGATTATTATAATTATTCTATTGGGTTGTCTATGGCTGGCAATAATTCTTATTTGGTGCCCCATATAGATGGGCTACAAAATACTAAATCCAAAACTTATAATTTTATTTTTTTTATTGATGGAAATGATTTAGATCCATCATTATCTGGTGCTACTGGCCTTTATTCAGATAATAATTTTAAAAAACCCTTTTTTATACCCTCTACGATGAAAAATTCTGTTTTAATATACAACTCCACTTCAGAGTTTTACCACGGATTCAATTTTACCAGTTTACAAAAGAAAATTTATAGAAAAACAATTAATTTTCAATTCTTTCCTAAAGAATTATAGTTTCTATAAAATTTAAAATGAAAAAAACAGATTACAGAAATGATATTGATGGTCTAAGAGCTTTGAGTGTATTAGCTGTCTTATTCTATCATCTAGAAATTTTTAATATACCTGGTGGATTTTTAGGTGTAGATATTTTTTTTGTAATAAGTGGTTATATAATTACCAAACTTATAATAAGAGAACATAATCTTAATATATTTAAATTATCTGATTTTTATTGGAGACGTGTAAGAAGAATTTTACCTCCTTTAATTCTAACTCTATTTTTTACAAACTTAATAGCACTTGTTTTATTTTTTCCAGATGAATATGACTATTTAAGTAAAGCGAATTTAAGTGTACTTTTATTTGTATCTAATTTTTTTTTTTGGGTAAGCACTGATTATTTTAATGAATTAACCTCTCAGTCTCCCTTACTACATACGTGGAGTCTTTCAGTCGAAGAACAATTTTATATTTTTTTTCCAATTCTATTTATTTTTTTTTATAAATTAAAGAATAAAAACTTATTTTTCTATTTTATATTTATTTCTTCTGCTTTTAGTCTGTTAACTGCTAATTACCTTGGAAAGACATCATCAGATCCAAATTTTTTCTTTACCACAAGTAGAGTATTTGAAATTGGTATAGGTTCACTTACAGCTTTAATAGAACAAAACTTTTTTCACTAAATTTCGAAATAAAATAAGTAAATTTTTTTACCTAGATTTTATAAATATGTTTTTATTATTTATTTTAATATTAAGTTTTTTCTATTTTAACGAAAGGATGAATTTACCAAATTTTAGCACTTTAATTCCTTTATTATGTTGCTCTTTTATTATCCTGTTTAACCATCAATATTCTTTTACCTCTTACATCCTGACAAATAATTTTTTAACTTTAATTGGTAAAATGTCGTATGGAATGTATTTATATCATTTCCCAATAATTATATTTTTTAATTATTTTGGTTTAGATAAATTAAAAAGTTTGTTAATTCCTATTATCTTTTTTGTATCTTTTCTTTCATGGAAATATTTTGAGAGTCCTTTTAGGCATAAAAACTTAATATCAAAAAAAATTTTGTTAATTACAATTGTTTCATCAATTCTAATTTTTCTTATAAATTTTATCTATAAAGATTCTATTAAGAATTATCTAAATATTTCTATACCCGTTGAATATCAACAGGTTATTAATAAAACAAAAAAAGAATCAAACAATGTTCTTGATGATGGCAATTGTAGAATTAATGAAAGTATTAATAATATAAATAAAAAACCTTTCTTAAAAAGACTGGAAATTTGTAAAAAAAAATATGGTAGCTTTTTATATTTAGCTGGAGGTAGTCATGTCCAAGATTTATATAATTCAATATATTTAAATCTTCCAAATGAAAAATTTGTTGTTATTAACAAGTCTGGTTCATGTGCAATTTATTTTAAAAATAAAAATTGTGATTATGATAAGATTTTAAAATTTATAGATACTAATAAAAATGAAATTAAATTTTTCTTTTATACCCAAATAGGATCGGATTATTTGAAAAACTTCTATGGTCCTCAAGTCGAAACTAGATATGTAGACATGCTTGTATCCTTCATTAAAGAAATTAAAAATTATAATATTGATGTAATTTGGTTTGGTCCCCAGCCACAACCAAATATAGAAATGAATTATAAATTATTAAGAAGTATAAAAGCAAATAATTTTAATCTTTTTTCCCTTACACACGTGACTAAAGTTGACCAATATATGAAAAAAGTGTCCAAAGAGAATGATATCAAGTTCATATCTAAACTTGATATAATTAAATACGACCCAGGAAAAGACTATTACATTAATAATAATATTTCATATTCTGACTCAGATCATTGGTCTTTTTTTGGTGAAAAATATTTTGGCAACCAAATATTTAATAGTCAGATATTTAAAGAATATTTTTATACTAAATAATAGCTAATTAAATCTTTTATATTTTGTTTAAAATTTTACGATGGATGTGTTAATAGAGTGTATTAACTCATGAAAAAAAAAATTTTAGTAACTGGTGGATCTGGATATCAGGGGGTCAAATTAATTAAGAATTTAATAGACGATGGATATTATATAATAAACATAGATAATAATCTATTTGGTAATTATTTTTTGAAACATAAGAGAATTAAAAATTATCAACTGGATATCAACGAGGTCAATAAAATTGATCTTAAAAATGTTTATGCATGTATTCACTTGGCAAGCATTGCCAATGATCCGATGGTTGATTTGGATCAGGCTTTTAGTTGGGAAACATCAGCTCTTGGAACAATGGTTTTGATGGAACATTTAAAAAAACACAAAGTAAAAAAAATTATTTATGCGTCCTCAGGTTCTGTATATGGAATTAAAAAAGAAAAGAAAGTAACTGAGAATTTAAGTTTAAAACCTCTATCAACATATAATAAAGTAAAAATGGTAACTGAAAGGGTAATACTCTCTTACAAAAAACATTTAAATGTAATAATCCTAAGGCCTGCTACCGTATGCGGATATTCACCAAGAATGAGACTGGATGTGACTGTAAACATGCTAACTTTTCATGCATTAAAAAATAAAAAAATTACAGTTTTTGGAGGAAAACAAAAAAGACCCAATGTTCATATAGATGATTTGCTGGCTGCTTATATGTTTTTTTTAAAAAAAAATATTAGTTCTAATATTTATAATATTGGCTTTGAAAATTTATCTATTATTGATATTGCAAAAAAAATATCAAGGATTATTAAATCTAAAATTATAATTAAAAAAAATTCTAATGATGCTAGAAGCTACAATCTAGACTCATCTAAACTTTTAAAAACTGGCTATAAACCAAAAAAAAATATATCTGATGCAGTTTTAGAGTTAAAAGAATTATATGAAAAAAATATTCTAAAAGATAAGGCTAACTTTCACTCAATCCAATGGCTCAAAAAAAAGCTTAAAAAATAATCATTACTGAGTTTAATATTTTTTTAACTGTTTGTTTAACTGAAATTTAATTAAAGTTTAAAATTAATAATAGGTTTTGAAGATCGTTCTATAATTAAAAAACTAAATTATATAGTTCAACCACAATATGTGAGGATAATTACAATGGTAAAATAATTAATCTCACTCCAAAAATGAATTTATTTACCTTTATGGAAATTATGACGATTTATTAGAAAATATAGAATTATTACTATTTGAATTTAAAAAAAATATATATTTTGAGTAAGAAAACATTGTTAAATAAAATAATTAGACTTCCTTAATTTTATCTATTTTTGGCTTTACACATATTATTGTCACATTTTCACCAATTGTTTCACGAATTTTTTTCTTAATTTGTTTCTCAAACCTCCATGCAAGTATTACTATTATTATATTGTTTTCCCTGATCAAGGATTCCAAGGAAACTATTGGCAAAAAAGAATTGGGTGATAAGAGATTTTGTCTTAAAAGATTGTCGTCAACAATACCACTAAAAAACTTGTCTAAACCTAACATATTACAAAGAACAGTTCCGGTTGCAGAAGCACCATATCCAAAAATTTTTACATCTTTTTTCAGTTCTTTTTTTTTTCTTAACCAATCATAAACAATATTTTTTGAATTTAAGATTTCATTTTTTATTGTAGTATAAGTTTTCTCTGAATATATGTTTTCAACTTCTTCCTCTCTAATCATTGAATTTATTAACTCAACGTTTTCTTTTTTTTTGTTTTTGCCACAAATAACCCTTATACTGCCTCCTTTAGTTGGAATTTTAATTACATCATAAATATAAAGATCTTTATTTTTCAAAAAAGGTATCAATGATTTTACAGAATGATAGCTAAGGTGTTCATGGTAAATATAATCAATTACTCTATTTTTCAATGTATCTAGTAAATAAGAAACTTCAAAAATATAAACCCCCTCATTTGATAGTAGATTAGTTATACATTCTAAAGTTGCCTGCAAATCGTCAGAATGTGAAAAAACATTGTTTGCTGTAATTACATCAAAGGGTGAAATTTTGGAATTTTCTATTTTTTTAACTAAATTTTGATTTAAATATTCACAGAAAATTGTATGACCTTTGCTTGCTGAAATTTCAGCTACTTTTTTTGCTGGATCTATTCCAAATGTTTTAGCTCCCTTTTTTTTCAAAAAATCCAGTAACAAACCATCATTTGACCCTACATCCAAAGTTTTTGAATCTTTTTGTAAATAACCCTTATCAAATAAGTAATCGGCATATTTTAAGAAATGTTTGTTTAAATCAGGGCTACTACTACTCTCGTATATATAATTGCCATATAAAATATTAGGATCAACAACATGTAGTAACTGGGCATGACCACAATCTTTGCAGATAAACAGACTCATCTCAAAAGATTCTAGCTTTAGATGATCACTAAATACTGGTCTAAAGTTGTCAACTGGTTGGCTCGAGGGCATCTCAAGGACTAATTTTAGATTACTTGAGTCACATAGCCTACATGTGCTACGAACTTTAAATGTTTTTTTCTGTAACAACATGTATTATTGAAAATTCACTATTAATATTTTGAATAACAATTTCACTATCTTTTATTGGTCCAACAACAAAATTATTTGAAACGTCTAAATCTTTATTCAGATTTTTAGAACTAATATTTGCACATCCATAAATATTACTAATTATGGAATCTTCAAGTTTTAGTTCTAATTTACAATTATTCGGAATTATATATAATTTTTCTAAAACAAAATCATGTTTTTTAAATGCAGTCATCTTTTTGCTCGGCATTATAGAAAATGGATTTTTTTCTTCTTTTAATAAATTGAGCACAGACTCATAAGATATTTCTCCAACCCCTATATCAGAGTCAAAATTGTATTGGTCTGAAGATACTTTAGTGAAATTTGTATCTGTATTTCTAATTAAGGGCTGAGTTGCTAATTCTTCTGATTTAACTTTATTTGAAGCATCATATAAATTGCCCTCACCATAGAATGTTTTTTCAGGCGAAAAAGCAGAATATCCGACCTCATTGGCAACAACATGCTTAGTTAATGCAAAAAATCTATGTGCAACATTAGGAGAAATATATGTATAAAATATTCCTTTCATTGGCGCTGGAGACATTCTAACGTCATTGATAACTGAACCATCTTTTGTAGAATAAAAACGATATTGAGCAACTCCATTTAAAATTAAAAAACTTTCCCCAAAAGTGTGAAATGATACTTCAACTATAGATTTTGAATCAAAACACATTAACATATGTTGAGGTTCTGAATTAGGAGATGTATGGTAAAGGACCCTACTTCTAAGGCGATCAACTTTAGAAGAACTTTCCACTAAATTTTTAAGATCACTTTCATTGATGTGAGAAATTTGATTTCTATCTAATTGGTAAATACCTTCTTTAAGTAATTTCATTTTTTTTACTGTTAATTAAATTTTAAGCACTTATAAATTAATTTAATGAAAAAAAAAGTTTTAATTTTAGGTATTTCTAGTTTTGCAGGAGCAAGCTTTGCAAATTATCTCTTAAATCAATCAAATTATAAAATTATAGGTACTTATAATAAAAAAAGAAAATTACCCTTTAAACTTTTTTTAGAAAAAAATAAAAATTTTAAAAAAATAAAACTTTTTAAACTAGACTTAAGTTTAAATGAAACTCAAATTGACAAGGTAATTAAAAAAGTTAATCCAAATTATATAGTTGATTTTGCATCAATTTGTATGGTTAATGAAAGTTGGTCTAACCCTAAGTTATATTTTAAAATAAATTTTATTTCAAAAATAAATTTTATAAAAGACCTGTACAAACAAAAAGTATTAAAAAAATATATTTACGTAAGTACACCAGAGATATTTGGCTCAAACCAAAAACCTGTAACAGAAAATTCAACAAAATTTAACCCCTCCACACCTTATGCATCATCAAAATTAGCTTTGGAAATTTTATTAAACAATTTTATAAAAAATTCAAAATATAAGATCATTATAGCAAGATTTTCAAATTTTTACGGACGTGGTCAACCCATGCACCGCTTACTTCCAAAATTAATATATTGTATAAATAATAAAATTAAGTTTCCATTACAGGGTGATGGTAATACTAAAAGAGATTTTATTTTTGAAGATGATTTTAACCAGGGTCTTTTAAAAATTATCAAGGTTGGTAAGGTCGGGGAGAAATTTCATTTTTCTGGTGAAAAATATTACACAATTAAAGATATAATTAATAAAGTAATTAAGATAAAGAATTATTCATGGTCAAAATTAATTTTAAAAAAACCTGAAAGACAAGGGAAAGATAAAAATTACTACTTAAATTGTAAAAAAACAAAACATAAACTTAATTGGAAGTGTAAAATTAGCCTTCAGGAAGGTTTGAAGAAAACAATTAGTTATTATGATCAGATAATTATGAATATAAACTCAAAAGATATAACTTTTAAAATTAAATAATAGCCAATGAAAAATTACCTACCAAAACAATATCAAATAGATCGTTCATATAAAATAAGGCACAACTACCTCTCTGAACAATTTGGAGACTATAAGGTTATTTTGAAAAAATTTGAAAAAATTATTCGAAATAATGACTTCACACTTGGCAAAGAAGTAGATATTTTTGAAAATAATATAAAAAAACTACTTAAACAAAAATATGTAGTTGCTGTTGGCAGTGGAACAGATGCTCTAATGTTAAGTTTGAAATGTTTGGGAATAAAAGAGGGTGATGAAGTAATTACAACCCCTTATACCTTTTACGCCACCATAGGTGCAATCGTTACTGCTGGTGCAAAACCTATTTTTGTAGATGTAGATGACGACTACAACATAGATCCAAAAAAGATCGAAAAGAAAATTTCAAAGAAAACTAAAGCAATTCTTCCTGTTCATTGGAGCGGTAGAGTATGTAAAATGAATGAAATCTTAAAAATTTCAAAGAAACACAATATACCAATTGTTGAGGACTCTTGTCATGGAATTTTAGCTGAGTATAGGGGTAAAATAGCTGGATCATTTGGTGAATTTGGATGTTTTAGTCTTCATCCTCTAAAAAATCTAAATGTATGGGGCGATGGCGGGTTTGTGGTAATTAAGCAAAAAAAACATTTTAACAAAATGATGCTTTTAAGAAATCATGGATTGGCTGGTAGAAATAAGAATTTATTATTTGGATATAATTCCAGGCTTGATACCCTTCAAGCATGTGTTGCTAACCACCTATTGAAAAAAATTAAATTTTTAACAAATATGAGAATAAGAAATGCCTCTAAAATTGATAGAGGTTTGAAGTCGATAAAAGGTGTGATTATAAAAGAAAGAAATTCTCATCTCAAAGAAGTGTTTCACTTATATGAGTTCAGAATAAAGAATATAAATTTAAGAGATAATTTAGTTAATTTTTTAATCAAAAATAAAATTGATGCAAAAATACACTACCCTGTTCCAATGCATTTACAACCTGCATCAAAGGATTATAAATATAAAAAAGGTGATTTTCCTAAAGCTGAACAAATTGCAAACTCAACTATTTCTTTGCCTGTACATGAGTTTGTCAAAGATAAGGAGATTAATTACATGATAGATAAAATTAAATTATTTTTTAATGCAAGTTAATTATTATAATATAGATAAAGAATTCAAAAGAATTGAAAAAAAGGCGATAAAAAATTTTAAAGATATCGGCTCTTCAGGAAATTATATATTGGGAAATTCCTTAAAAAAATTTGAAAAAAAAATTTCTCAGATTTTAAAGTGCCGTTATGTAATAGGAGTTGCCAATGGTACAGATGCAATTGAAATAGCTTTGGCAGCTGAAGAGATCTCCAAAGGAACTGAAATTATAACAACTTCAAATACTTTTATCTCAACAGTAAATGCAATTATTAATTATGGCTGCACTCCAGTATTTGTGGACATAGATGAGACACTCAATATAGATCCATCTAAAATTGCTGAAGCTATAACTGAAAAAACTTCTGCTATTATTCCTGTACATCTTAACGGTATGCCAGCCTGTTTAGACAAAATAGATAAAATTGCAAAAAAATTTAAACTAAAAGTTGTAGAGGATTCTGCTCAATCAATATTATCAAAATATAACAATAGATTTATTGGAAATAGTAATAACTTAAGTTGTTTTAGCTTACATCCTACTAAAAATCTTGGTGGGATTGGAGATGGGGGATTTATTACAACTAATAACAAAGTAAAATATCAAAAAATTTTACTTTTAAGAAATCATGGTCTCGCTAAAAGAGGAGTGGTTAAAATTCCTGGAAGAAATAGTAGACTTGATGAAATTAATGCTGCTATTTTAAATCTAAAATTAGATTACCTTGTAAGTGACACACAAAAAAAAATTAGTATATCAAAACTTTATGATAAGAATCTTACCAATAAAATTGGAAAACCTAATTATGGTTGTTGTAAAGGAATTACACACACTTTTCATAGATATGTAATAAGAGTAAAAAAAAGAAAATTATTATTAAGTTATTTAAAAAAACATAAGATAGATGCAAAAGTTCACTATGAAAAAAATATACACAAACAAAATAATTTCAAAATATATTTAAAGAATAATAAGAAACTTATCTTCACCGATAACTTTTCTAATAAAGTTGTAAGTTTACCCATAAATCAATTTATGAGTAATGGTCAAATTCAATTTGTAATAAATAAAATCAACTATTTTTATAAATAAAAGACTAAGGCTTTTAAAGGTTTTTTTTAAACATTTTAATTAGTTTAAATTAATCCCATACTTTAGCACTCCTGTTAAAACTTTTTTCTCAACTCTTCTATAACATCAAAAATTTTAAATGTTTTTTTCTGTAACAACATGTATTATTGAAAATTCACTATTAATATTTTGAATAACAATTTCACTATCTTTTATTGGTCCAACAACAAAATTATTTGAAACGTCTAAATCTTTATTCAAATTTTTAGAACTAATATTTGCACATCCATAAATATTACTAATTATGGAATCTTCAAGTTTTAGTTCTAATTTACAATTATTCGGAATTATATATAATTTTTCTAAAACAAAATCATGTTTTTTAAAT
>Ga0222631_1000162_pt1 | contig 20646 bp, 35 predicted proteins | sample AntAcemetagenom5_FD_179826 | JGI IMG/M metagenome (GOLD analysis project Ga0222631, IMG submission 179826) | Saline water microbial communities from Ace Lake, Antarctica - #5 | ecosystem: Environmental > Aquatic > Non-marine Saline and Alkaline > Saline | place: Antarctica: Ace Lake | collected... | reverse complement strand
GTGCGCATCCCTTACAGCGCGTCCTAATCACAACATCGGAGGCCAACATGGCACGCAAGAAAACCGCTCCGGCGGATCAAGAAACCATAGAGCAAGACGCTGCGCCAGAGACACCAAAGGCGGTCGCCAAGCCCGCTCGTGTTCGGCTGAAAAACACCAAGGCCAGCAACGGCACAGTCGGCGCAATCGCCACACCACTGCAAAAAGACGCTGCCGCATGGCGCGCAATCGGCTGGATCGACGCCGACTAATTGCCCCGCCTGCGGGCTGCGCCGGTGGCGCGAACGGTAGGCACTTCACTTCAACTTTGGACAGCAACACCCCGATTAGTCGGGCCTGTCCGCTTTGCCAAATGAAAGGGCAAATATCATGGCTACTCGGAATTCCATCGGAAAGACGATCTACTACTCAACAGCACTTCCAGCAACCAACGACAAGGCAGGCTTTGAGGCCCTGACGTGGGTTGAATTGGAGTTTCCACAAACACTTCCCCAATTCGGTGTGACCAACGCAAACATCGACGTATCCGACCTTAAAACGGGCTTTACCAAAGGCACCAAGGGCGCGGCATCCGGTGTTGACAGCCAAGGCTCGTTCCGCATCGACGGCAGCGCACTGGCAACAGGCCAAGCTGCGTTTAAGACGCTGTGCGACGGGCCAAGCGGCGCTTGCGCTATCAAAATCGGCACAGGGACGGGGGCAGCGGGTGCTTTGGTTGCAACTGACCCTGTGGAATACGCTCAGGGCTATGTTCATAGCTACCAAGAGAACCAAGCGACCGACAGTTCTTTCGAGGGCGCGGTTTACAACTTTAAGCAAAACGCCTTGACCGTCAAGGACGTTGAACCTGCCTAACTAATCCGCTTCGGCGGGTAATCGGGGGGCGGCGGAGTGGTTCGCCGCTGCCTCCCACATTGAACCGAACCCCAAGGATATCAAAATGGATTTTAACGCCAATTACAACAGCCGTGAAGCTGCCGAAACCGGAACGCCTATGCAGATCGTTGATCCGTGGTCCGGTGAGCCTGTTATGGACGGTGACAAGCCTTGTCGTGTTATCGTGCGCGGCACCGCTTCGCGATCCATGCAAGCCAAGATGCGTGCCAAAGCCAAGGCGGCGATGATGAGCAAAAAGGCCAAGGGCGACAATACGGACGATGAGGCGCGCGTCATGGAGGATGTGCATAACCAGCTTTGCGAAGGCGCTGCACCTTTCATCTTCGGGTTTGAGAACGTCATGAACGGCGACAAGCCCGCGACTGCCGAGGATGCAATGTGGTTCCTCGATCTGACATTCCCAGAAATGGGCGTGAAGGAAAACGCAGACGGCGAGCAGGTTACAGACAAAGACGGCTCGCCAGTGTTCGAGATGAAGAATAACCCGTTTGCAAAACAGATCGGTGAATTTGCCGGAACGCAGGCAAACCGCATGGGAAACGCGCAGAAGGGCTAACCCTTTACGCGCGCCAGATCGGCTATCTCCACGCCTTCCCCAAGGATCAAAAGCGATGTCGCTTGGATCAATGGAAAGATGCAGGCGTGGAGGACTTCGGCTTGCCGGAACTGGACGCAGAGGAATACCTGATCGGGCTGTTCTTTGATCTAGGCCCGACGCGCAGCAACGGCATGGTGGAAGGCCCGACGGACTGGGATATTCTTGCGCCGTATGCATCCGCCAAGGGGCTGGACGCCGACGACACCGCGATCCTGTCCGATATGTGCAAGGGCTACCATGCCGAGCGCGAAAACGGGACCAACGCGCTGGCAATCGCGCCGGTGGATAGGCCCAAGGCATCCCGTTAGCGGGGTGTCTGATCCGGCGCAGGCAGGCGGTCGCGGATTTGTTTAAGTGTCTTGATGACTTCGGAGGTGGCAAGCATCCCAAGCCCAGACGCCAGCAATGCGGCACCTTGATAGACGGTAATAAAATCACCGCTTGCAAACCCGACAAGTGTGAACATCGCGCCCGCGACTAGGGCGGCAGCACCTAAAATTCCTAAAATTCCGTCCACCATAATTCTCCATTGGTTCCGCACCCAACTTAGGGTCGCGGCCTATTTCTCGCAAGGATCAAACATGAGCCAGAATTTCGCTGATCTGATTCTTGGGGCCGATACGACTGGCCTACTCAAAGGCAAGAAGGCGCTTGAGGATACGACCAAGGCGGGTACGGCTACTGAAAAATCTGTTGGTGGAACCGAAAAGGGTTTCAAGAAAGCTGGCGACAGTGCAGGACGGGCCGCGCCACAGGTTGAGAAGTTCAACAAGGCAACAGGCGCGGCACACGCGGCTGCACTGAAGGCGACAAAAGCGGTTATTGGCATGGCTGCGGGGTATGCAGCGTTCGCCGCATCGAGCGCATCTCTGGGCAAGTTTATTTCCGCAACGGTAGAATCTGACAAGGCTCAGGCACAGCTTGCAGCAGCTATCACGTCAACCGGCGGCGCAGCCGGAAAGGCCGTGGGTGATCTGAACAATCACGCGGCGGCTTTGCAGGGCATCACGAATTACGGTGACGAAGTCACCAATGCTATGCAGGGGGTACTGCTGACATTCACAGCAGTTAAAGGCGACACATTCAACGCGGCCACAACTGCTGTTCTGGACCTTGCTACAGCAATGGGGACTGACCTTAATTCGGCGGCGCTGCAAGTCGGCAAAGCATTGAACGACCCTATACTTGGCATGACCGCGCTTTCCCGTTCTGGCATCCAGTTTACGGAAGCGCAAAAAGAAGCCGTCAAAGCGATGGTGGCTACAAGCGATGTTGCAGGCGCTCAAGCGGTTATCCTTGCCGAGCTTACAAAGCAATTTGGTGGGTCTGCCGAAGCCGCACGCGATACCCTTGGCGGCGCTCTGGCCGCTCTTGGCAATGCGTGGGGCGATCTATTCGAGATTGCAGGTCCAGCGTCTGAAAAGCTGCGGGCGTCAATTGAAAACCTCATTGGCACAGTGACCGACCCCAAGTTTGTGCAGGCGTTGCAAAACATTGGTGCGTTGCTGTTTGGCATTGCTGGCGGGGCGCTAGAAGTTGTAGCAGGGTTGGGCTTGCTTGTTGGATCAATTTCAGGCGCGGTATCGGCAGTTTCCGGCTTCGTCCGTGATGTTATGGGCCTTACCACAGCAAACGAAATTGCGCAGAGGGTTATCGACAACGGAACGCTGGCAATGGGCGACCAGATTACTCAAATCCAAATCCTCACGCGGTCGACAAAAGAGGGTAGCATTATTTCCGAAGAGGCCGCGCGTGTGCGGCGTGCAGAGGCTGAATCCCTATTGCAGGTTCTTGACGCAACGCGCCTGCTAAACCAGCAAGATTTCAACCAAAAAAGCGGCCTAAATGAGGCGCTAATTGATGTTCAGCGCCTAACAGAAGAATTGGAGACACTGCGCACAGTAAAGGCGCGTGCGGCAGAACAGGGGCTAAACTTGCCGGGCATTACTGCTGATACAGCGAGCTGGAACGCGGAACTTGAAAATGCAGAAAACCTTTTAGCTCAGGCGCAAATCAAGGTTGAAGCCATCAAGCAGGTGCAGCGCGAACTGACATTCTTGACTGACGATGAAGTGGGGCGACGTCAAGAACTTGTGGACCTAGTTTCAATGCTTGATCGTGGAATCGTAAACGTGAAAGATGGTCAGGTATTTCTTAACGGCGAGTTAGTTGAGGGTGTTGATCTTTCTGGTCGCCTTTCGCGCACCATCGGCGGTATTGACTTCAGCGCCGCCCGGACGGGCGCTGCTCTTTTGGCCGCTGACCTAAATGTAAACATTGAAAAAGCAATGGCTTTGATGGGCTTTCTAAATACTACAGCGGGTATTCAGGCCAGTGTATCCAAGCCTAGGTTGGGGTTCGGGGGGCTTGGGCCAGCAGACCCAGATGCCGCTGACCGTGCGGCGGTTTCGTTCGGAAATTTGGGCAATAGCGCAGAAAGCGCCACTGCCAGAATCAATCAAATAAATGCCGCAAACGCGGCCCTTAGCAAAACGCTGACAGCAACTACTTCTGGCGCGGGCAAGGCTGCTGGGGAAGCCGCAAACGAGTTCGGCAACATGGCCGACGAAATCGAGCGGCTAGAGTTTGATGCGGACCCGCTCAAGAAATACAACGCCGAGATTGCCAATCTGGACCAGCTAGTGGGAGCGGGCTTATCCGATGGTGCATACCAAAAAGCCGTCAAAGACCTGAACGAAGAGTTCGCCAACAGCAACCCGACCATATCAGCATTCGGTGACGCAATCGGCGACTTCGTGGCGAGCGGTATGCGCAACTTTGGCGATCTGCTGGACAGCTTCAAAAACATGATCAAGCAGATGATTGCCACGGCGATTGCCAACCCGATCAAGCTGGCGTTGTCGGCTGCTTTGGGTGGGGGCGGCACAGCGGCAGCAGCGGGTCAACTCGGCGGCGCGTCCAGCGGCGGCGGTATCCTTGGCGGTCTGACAGCGGGCGCGGGGAACTTCATCGGCACGCTTGGCGGCGCGGGTGGCTTGCTTGGCGGCGCGTCCAGCGTGTTCAGCGGGCTTATGTCCGGCGGGCTTGGGGGCGCGGCTAGTGCGATCGGGTCTGCTGTGACCGGCATCGGGTCGGCAGCAACAATGCTTGGCGGCTTGGGTGCTGCAATCGGCGCGGTTGCCTTGCCTATCGCGGCTGTGGCAGCAGTGTTCTCATTCTTCAAGACCAAAACTAAACAATTGGATGCTGGCATCCGCATTACTGTGGACGGGATGGACGCGCTTATTCAGTCTTTCAACACGGTTGAAAAGAAGAAATTCTGGGGGCTTTCAAAGAAAGTCAGAACCAGTTTCAGCGATCTGGACGCAGCGACAGCAGGGCCACTTGAGCGCATTATTAGCCAAATGCAGATGGGGGTGATGGGCGCGTCGGAAGCGCTTGGCATCGGTGCATCAGCATTCAACGACTTCAGCGCGTCCATTCAGGTCAGCACCAAAGGCTTGAGTGATGAAGCTGCACAGAAGGCCGTCACCGAGGCGCTGCAAGGGTTTGGCGACGACTTCGCGGGTATGATACCCGGCCTTGAAGCATTGCAGCGTGAAGGCGAAGGCGCTTATGCCGCCCTGACACGCCTATCCTCGTCCCTGAACGCCGCGAACACCATTATCGATACTCTGGGCGGTACGCTTTACGACATGTCTCTGGCTGGCGCTGCAATGGCTTCATCACTTGTGGACGCGTTCGGTGGCCTTGATCGTTTCAACGCAGCAACAACGGCTTATTACCAAGCGTTCTATACCGAACAAGAACGCGTCGAAATAACCACACGCCAGCTAACGACAGCCATGAGCGCCTTGGGTCTGGCCTTGCCGAAAACCCGTGGCGAACTGAGAGCAATGATTGAGGCGCAAGACTTGGCGACCGAGGGTGGCCGTCAGATGTTTGCCGCATTGGTGTCCCTGTCCAGTGAGTTCAACGCAATTTTGCCAGCGATTGACAGCCTTGCAAACAAGCTGGGCGCACTGGTGGCTGGCGCTGTCGACGCGGCCCTTGGCCCAATTAATAGCCAGATCGAGGCGTCAAACGCAGCGGCTGCACAAGCGCGTCAATCGGCGGATGGATTCTTCAGGTTGGCAGACAGCCTACGGACTGCGGCTGGCAACATCGGGGGCGTTCGCAATGCGGCGGATCTCGCCAGCGCGGGTCGTGACTTCGCGGCTAACTTTGCAAAGGCCGTTAGCGGCGATGTAACCGCGCTTGGAAGCCTTGGCGGTTCGGGGCAGTCTTTGGCCACCGATAGCGCCGGATTTGCGTCAACGGCTGCTGAGTTGCGCCGTATTGAGGCGGGTATCAGTCGGCAGCTTAATGAGGCCGCTGCGGTGTCTGAGGCTCTTGGTCTTGGTGCTAACTATCAGGCGTTGTTGTTTGATGTGCAGACCGCTGCGCTAGAACATCTGCGCGATCTTTTGATGTCTGGCAATGTCACCCAAGAATTGTTGCAAGAGCAAATATATGTTCTCGGCAACATCGGGAATATCATCCAAGACAGCGCCAATTTGCAGGTCGTTGCGGGCAGAACTGACGCAGGGGCTATTCGGGCAGGGTTGGTTGATAATTCGGGCCGTGTTGTTGCTGGTCTTTCTGCTGAGGGCGCTCGCTATATCGCTGGGCTTGAGGGCCAAACGGCGGGATTGGCAGCAGCTATTGACGCGAATGGCGATGGTTTAATTTCAGCGATGGAGGCTCAGACATCGGCCACCCTTTCCACCTATCAAAGCACTGTTTCGGCTTTGGCATCGGCGATTGACCGAAATGGGCAAATGACAACGGCACAGATCAGGGCGTCTTTGGCAGGCAAGGCATCTGACGCGGCGATTACAGCCGTAATAAATGCGGTTGACCGAAACAAGGACGGCATCATCACGGCTGAAGAAAGCCAAGCCGCAAAGATCATCGCAAACGCCACTCAGCGCACCACCAGTGAATTACAGGCGATCTACGGTCAAGGTTTGACGTTCACCAACGCGATCACTGGCCAAACGGCCAGCATCACCGGCACCCAAGACCTGACAAACGACGAACTGAACAAGGTTCAAAGCCTGCAAGGCCAGACGGTAAGCATAACCGAACTGGTTGAGCGCGCCGTCGAGGGTAACGCCACGCTTACAGAGGCTTTACTCAGCCGCCTGACAAGAGGGATCGCCGTTGCAGGCATCGGTGATATGGTGAATGGACTGAACGGGATCAGCAACTTGTTGGGGCGCATCGTGAGCGCTCAAGAGACACAGCTTGCCGCCGCTCGGGCAGAGGCAGCACGACAGAAAGCGCTTTCACAGGCTCAGGCAGCACTAGAATCGACATTCCAAACGCAACAAACTGTGATTAGTCAGGTTTCAGATGCGGCTGCGGCTATATATGGGCTTGCCAGCCAGTTTCCGGGGATGTGGCTGAACGCTGAACCCGGGCCATACAACCCAACCAACACCGCCACGTTCGGAGTTAACGAAAAAGGTTTATATGAGTACCAGTACCGGCAGCAATCGTGGTCCGGGCAGACTGGAAAAGCCAACGCCTACGCATTTAAGGACCAATACTACAGCGCCGGTGGTTTGTTCGATCAAACGTTGGGCAGGTCTGGCGAACTAAGCGATCTCGCAGCACAACTTGAGGCGCAACGTCAGGATATCCGTGATCTTGGCGGCGTCCCATCATTCGACGGCGGCGGATTTACCGGCAGCGGGTCACGCTCAGGCGGCATGGATGGCAAGGGCGGTTTCTTGAGCATGCTGCACCCAAACGAGACTGTCATTGATCACTCACAGCGAAAAATGTCACGCGGCAACAGTGGGTCAATGGATGCCAAGGCGCTGCGTGAAGAGGTGGCCGAACTGCGCCGCGTGATGGTTGAGGTCGTGAAATATGTCAAACGTACCAGCGAGGTGAGCCGCAAATGGGACATTGACGGCGCGCCAGCAGTGAGGACTTAAAGAATGAAAATCATCCCGCCAATTGAAGTTACCGACGCAAATCTAACGTCCTCGAATGTGCCGGAAACAGACGCGTCATTTTGGTTGGTCGGAACCACATATGTCATTAACGATCAGGTTATTTACGAACATAACATTTATGAGAGCCTCTCGGGCAGCAACACTGGAAACCAACCAGATATTAGCCCGACTGAGTGGTTGTTTCTCGGTGCAACCAATCGCTACAAAGCATTCGACAAACGACTGAGCGATGTAGTTTCTCAGGCTGAATCAATCACATATACAATAAACCACAATGAAGAATTTGTTAGCGCAGTTGCATTCTTTGGCTTGAAAGGATCAACCCTGCTTGTCGAAGTTAACGACCCTGACGATGGGTTGGTATTCTCTCAATCATACGTTCTGCTTGATGATACTGGCGTAATTGACTGGTCAACCTATTTCTTTTCGCCAATTGGTGTCCAGCGCCAAGAGGTGATTGAGGTGGCGCTACCGCCATATCTCAACGCATCAACAACAGTGACTATAGCAAATGCAGGCGGGATTGCGCAGGTCGGTCAAATCGTTCTTGGGCGGTTGTTTGATCTTGGCGTTACAGTTTACGGCACAAGCATATCCATTGAAGATTATAGCCGGAAAGAGCGTGACGCTTTTGGCAATGCAATAATCGTTGAAAGAGCATTCGCGCAATTGGTTGATTACGACGTAAGAATTAGCACTGAGTTAGCGCGAAGAGCGCAAAACACTTTTGCCCAATATCGCACCACGCCAATCGTGTGGGTTGGTGACGAAAAAGAAGAACTTGGAACAATCGTTTACGGCTATTACCGACGTTTTGACATCACGCTTTCGTCGCCCCTGATATCCGACGCAACAATCGAAGTAGAAGGACTAATCTAATGGCCGCTCCCACCGTTTCTTTGCTACCACCTGCACCAAGTCGTGCAAGCCCTGTCGACTTTTCAGCCAAGGCGGATGCGCTGCTCGGATCGCTTGCGGGATGGGTTTCTCAATCTAATACACTTGGCGCATACCTAAACACCACGAGCGCAAGCATTGAATTGCTGCGAAATCAAACGGTCGTCGCTCAAGCTGCAACGGAGGCGGCTAGAGATGCAGCGTTCCTGAATGCCAACGTGTATTCAAGCACATCTGCAGGCCTATCCAGCACAGCCATCGGGGTTCAGTTTCAGGTCGTTGCGGGTGATGAAGTTATCCGCTACCGGCACGATACCGGCCCCGTTGCCACTGAAGTCGCTAGGTACCCTGCGGCGGTGGCATTTTTGGCGCTTAACGCGACCCTATCCCAAAGCCTGTCAATGATTGGCCAAGTTGCAGGGCAGGTGAACGGTGGCCGCGCCACACTGGAAGGAGGGACGCTTGCCGACCCCGCTCTACGCATCGGAACGGCTGGCATCTACAGCGCGGCTGCTGACACATTATCAATTGTAATTGCCGGATCGGAGGTCGCGCGGTTCACCGCATCCGGCCTTACCGTTTACGGCTTGGTCACGGAGGTATGACCCAATGAGCTATAAGCACAACCTGCAACCCATGACCGGAGAGAGCTTTGTCCGCTGCAATCAGATCGTCGTTGACAATCGGCTAAACAAAACTCCCGCCATCACTTTCTCGCAAGAAACCATCGTGGGCGGCCCGGATGGGCCTGTTTTGCATATCCCGATGTCACCCGTGCCCATGGCCTTTGATCCCGTGGCCACAATCCCGATCATAAACCCTGAAACCGGCGAAGATACGGGCCAAACCGCAACCCAAGCCGAGGTCTATGCGCTCATCTATAGCGCCTACCTTGCAACCGTTACCGCGCCGCCGGACGGGGGGGCAGTCTAATGACCGCACTCCAGGACAACTTGCGAACGCAAGTCGAGGCAATGAGCAAGGGGCAGATGACGGTGCGCTTCACGACCAAAGGCCAGCCCAGCTATTTTCATCGGATCTCTAAATTCAACGTAGAGGACCTTGACGCAAGCCTTGGGGCTGGTGTGCATCCGGCGTTCATCGTGGGCGGCGTTGAAAAAGATGAAATACTGATCGGCACCCACCAGGCCGCTGAGGTGAGTGGCGAAATGGTGTCACAGGCGGGTCTCATGCCCAGACTCAGCATCAACCACGATCAGGCCGTCACGCTCGCGCGCGCCTCCGGTCTGGGGTTTTGCGTATGCACAAACGCCATGTATGCGGCAATCGCACTGAGCGCCCGCGCATCTGGCCGGTTCCCGCGCGGAAACAACAACAACGGGCGCGCCTATAATGCGCAGGGCGAATTTGGTGTGAATGCTGCGGGCGATCCAACGCCGGGCGGCAGCTTTGCCGCGCCGGTTCGGGCGGGATCAGGCCCCGTCGCCTGGAATTACCCGCCAACGCCATTCGGCATCCAGAACCTCAACGGCAACTTGTGGGAGTGGTCGCCGGGAATGCGGATCGTTGACAGTGAAATTCAGGTGATCCCCGACAATGACGCTGTGCTTTTGGCTACCGACCTGAGCGTGTCGGGGCCGTGGCAGGCCATCCTTGCCTCTGATGGTACCCTAGTGGCACCGGGCACGGCCGGCACCGTCAAGTATGCTACGTCAGGCACCGCTGCGGATACGCTCACCTGCGGGAGCGGAGCAGCCTTTTCGAGCATGACCGCAAACACGGTTTCCACGGCGGCACTCAAGCGGTTGAAGCAGCTCGGCCTTATGCAGCCAGGATCGCCGATCGAAAGCGATGGCTTTTACATTACCACAACCGGTGAGCGCCTGCCGGGCCGTGGCGGCCGTTGGAGCAATAGCTCTCGGGCTGGGGCCTTCGCCCTGAGCCTGAACATTTCCCGTTCGTACGCGCACACGGACATCGGCTTTCGCCCCGCTTTCGTAATCTGAAATCTGCTGAGCTGAAATCTGAAGGCCGCGCGATAGCGCGGTCCATTACCGCAAGGAGCGCCGGCTTGGACGATCTGAAAATCAGACAGAAATGCGAGGAGATGATTGCATATGGATATGTTGCACTGCGTCAATTTCCAAAATTTGAACGGCACGTCCTGGGTGCCGAGATAAGGGACGCGATGTGGGGCGTGCTGCGTCTGATTATTGTCACCAACAAGCGCTACCACAAAAAGACCACGATGCAGGATCTGGATGCAGAGCTTGACTTGTTGCGCTCACAAATCCGAACAGCCTTTGGCTTGCGGTATATCGACCTGAAAAAATACGAAACATGGTCTCGCCTCATGGATGAGGTGGGCCGCATGATCGGCGGCTGGTTTAAGTCGCTGAAAGGAGGGGTTGCGGGCCATGCATGAGCGCCTGCCGATCCGTGGCGGCAATTGGAGCAATAGCTCTCGGGCTGGGGCCTTCGCCCTGAACCTGAACAATTCCCGTTCGAACGCGAACACGAACATCGGCTTTCGCCCCGCTTCCGGGGTTCGTCAGAAGGCAAAAGCTCAAGGGCTTTCGCACAGAACACCCCCGAAAGGGCCTGTAATCCTCGGCCAAGTGCCGAAAAAAATAAACAGGCCGGAGTGTCGCAGTACCTGCTTGCGGAGACCCCTCATTCCGGCCGTCCCTATTTGCGAGAGTGTCAATGGCCAAAACATTTAATAACCTATGGGAAGCCGTGACCTCGTGGCCCTCGCTCCTCGCGGCTTGGGAGAAAACCGCAAAAGGCCGGCACCGCCAGAGGGACGTCATTACCTTTCGCGCCAACCTCGAGCCAAACCTGATCGAGCTTCAAAACAGCCTGATTCACAAAACCTATCAGACAGGCCCATATCATCTCTTTTTCGTGTTTGAGCCCAAGCGCCGCGAGATATCTTCGCTACCCCTCAAGGATCGCATCGTACAGCATGCCCTGGTTGCCACCCTAGAGCCTATTTTCGACGCCAGATTTATAGATCAGTCATATGCGTGCCGCCCGGGCAAGGGTGCTCACAGGGGCGCGGACGCTGTGCAGGCATACCTGCGCGAGGTCAATCGCAAACACGGGTCCGTTTGCGCGCTGAAAGCAGACATTTCCAAATATTTCCCCTCAATATCGCACGACGTATTAAAGCGTCAGATACGCAGGCGGATCGCCTGTTCGGAAACACTCACCTTGATCGACGGCATTATCGACAGCACCGCCGATCCATCCGACACATTGCCGCGCGGAATACCGATCGGAAACCTGACTTCGCAGCTTTTCGCGAATATCTATCTGAACGATCTGGATTACTTTGTGAAGCACACGCTGCGCGAGGGCCGATATTTGCGCTACATGGATGACTTCGCAATCGTGCACCCTGACAAGTCTCACTTGCACCTGGTGCGCCGCGATATTGAAGATTTCCTATGGGCACACCTCGGCCTGCGCACGAATGCCAAAACACAGGTATTTCCAGTCGGAGACGGGGGCCGCGCGCTGGATTTTCTGGGGTACCGCATCTGGCCAACGCACCGCGCGCTGCGCAAGGACAGCATCAACCGAATGAAGCGCAAGATGAAACGGATGGCATCACTTTACCACCAAGGCCGGATCACTTGGGATGAGATCGACCCCGTGATTATGTCTTGGGTCGCGCACGCCAGGCACGCTGACACATACAACTTGAGATCGAAGATATTGGGTGGCGTGGCGTTCACACCCCCGCCCCTGCTAAGTGATCGTCATATGATTGCGCAAAGAAACGCAAGAAAGAAGTTGCTCGACACATGAGCCGCTACACCCGCGCCCGCGACTGGTACGAGCCGGCCGGGGGCATCCGCTACCGCATCACAGAGCCTCTGACCTGGTATGTGGGCTGCGTCGAGACAGGCGCGGCCTATACGGTGCCGGCGGGGTTTGTGTTCGACGTCTCGATCCCCTGGATCTGGCGCTGGCTACTCGATCCGCACGATCGGCGGTTTTTAAAAGCGGCCGCGCTGCACGATCACTTTCTGTCCATCGGATGGGATCGGTTCACGGCAGGCGCACAGTTTCACCAAGCGCTAATGGCCGACGGTGTGGGTAGGTTTCGAAGGGCAGTAATGGCGCTGGCTGTTCTGTTTTTCAAATACCGATAGGATAAGAGGGATAAGAAATGCAACTCACCGAGATTGAAATTGCAACGGCGGTTGTTTTTCTCGCGCTGCAAATTGCGGACGTGTGGACAACGATTGTCGGCATGAAAACTGGCGCGACAGAGGCCAATGGAATCGTCGCGTGGCTAATGCGAAAACTTGGAAAAGGCTGGGTGCCGGTTAAGCTGGTTGTGTCTATTGGCGGTGCCTATCTCGCAGGGGCCGGCGGGGCTATTTGGGCGGTCTGGATTCTATGCGCTTTATTTGCCTATGTCGTTTTCCATAATTACCGCATCATTAAAGACCGCAAAGCCCGTGGGTTTTAAGGAGTAGATATGAATAATTCTGAGCGGGCAATCCCCAAAATACTGAAGCACGAAGGCGGGTATGTAAACAATCCGGCTGACCCCGGCGGGGCAACGAACAAGGGAATTACGATTGCCACGTTTCGCCGCTACATCAAACCCGGCGGCACGATTGCAGACTTAAAGGCGCTGACCGAGTCTCAGGCCGTGGTTGTCTATAAGCGTCAGTATTGGGACGCTGTGAGTGCGGATCTTCTGCCGTCAGGTGTTGACTACGCCGTTGCTGATTTTGCCGTGAATAGCGGGCCGTCACGGGCTGGCAAGTATCTGCAAAAGGTTGTCGGGACGGCACAAGATGGCGTTGTTGGTCCTGCTACCATTGCAGCAGCACGGGGGCTTTCCGCGCCTGACGTTATTAACGATATTTGCGATGAGCGGCTTGCATTCATGCGCCGTATCAGGGGCGGCAGGCTGTGGAAAACATTTGGCCGTGGCTGGCAGCGCCGTGTTGATGATGTGCGGGCTGTGTCATTGGCGTGGGCCACGCAGAAAGCACCAAAGCCCATTATCGACACAACCCCCGCGAAACCCCCGCAACGCAGGCTATGGGTCGTTCTGGCGTCCCTGCTGGCGTCTATCTTTGGAAAGGGCAAACCATGATTGGACCCATATCGCGCATCATTTTGCGCTACGTCTCGGGAGCAATGGTTGCTTACGGCTTGGTCCCGCAAGATGTCGGTGCAGAAATTGCCGTCGACCCTGACTTGCTGGCATTGCTTGGCCTTGCTCTTGGCGCATCGACTGAGATTGCATACGCCTTTGCAGTAAAACGCGGGTGGGCGAAATGATGCGGGTTGTCATCACGGTTGGCCTGATCTGCGTCATGGGGCTGGGCGCGTTTTTCTACATCCGCAACGCCGAGCGGGCCAAGATCAACAACAGCAACACCACCAAGACAATCGAAGGAATACGCGATGCCCGATCTATTGAAAACGAAACACGCGGCGAAAGCGATGGCGGTTTGCTCGATTATCTCCTTGGCAGGGTGCGAGGCGAAACCGTCGAGTGATCCAGCGTTTAAGGACGTGCAACGGGTACCGCCCATAACCAAGCGGGCGACTGTTGAATACCTAGTCGGTAATGATCGTCTGCTGGCCGAGTGGGTAGCAGAGACTTCGCGCAAGTGCGATAAATTCGGATGCGTGGGGCAGGATAATTGACGTTTTTGGAGACTGTTGAGAAGGTGTTCAGCGCTGCGCCTGAGCAAATCGCCGCGCTCTGCCTGTCCGGTGCTGCGGGTGCCTATGTCCGGGCCGTGTTTGCCCCTGAAGCAAGCTGGAAACGGCGGCTAAGTGAAGGCTTTGCAGGGGCGCTGTCCGCGATCTTTCTCGGCGGCATAGTTGGGCATTTGCTGGACCAATTCACAGACGCGGGAACATGGGCATTTCTCGCTGCGGGGTTTGTCATGGGCGAGGGTGGAATTGCAGCCGTGCGGGGCGTCCGCAAGATCGTCTTGAAAGAAGAAAACAAATGACTTTCGCGCTCTTTGCCAACAACTTAACATCTATTTCGCTTGTGATTGCAACGTGGTGGCTGGCACACCAATACGCCCGAATTTACCCGGCGGGCCGCGTCATTGCCGCGTTTCTTGCTCTGCTTGGCTTTGCGACCCTATACACGATGTTTGCCCGCAATTTTGATGCGCCGATTGTGTGGCCGATCATTGCGCAAAAGGCCATTCTGACATTGGTTTTGGTTATGATTCCAATTCCCGGCAAAAAGCGCAGAGGACCATAGCATGTGGATGCTGGTTGCTACGATCTGCTTACAGCTATCACCCACAGACGCAGAGTGCCGCGCCACGGTGCAAGGTGTCTATGCCAAGCCTCAGACATGCCGCAAGCGCATGGAAGGCCAGCACGAGGCGCTTTTGACGCTTGCGGACGATATCGGTGCACGGGTTCTGTTCCTGTCAGTCAAATGCAGCAAGGGCAAAGACGCATGATGCGCTGGCTTGATGATATGTCTTGGCGTACCTGCTACATCGCCACGGGGCTGCGAATGTCTTGGTGCGGGCTGGCCTATTGGGGCGGCTGGCGGCGCGTTGTGTGGTTTCTGGACAAGATACTACACAGGCGAGAGCCGGACCACTGCCGTAGGTCATACGACCGATATAAATAGCCCGCGTCCTGTAATGGGGCGCGGGTTTTTTGCGTTTGGGGAGGCGTCTCTTTTGTCTGCACCATATCGGGCAGGGCGGCGATAATGGCGTCGGCTGCGTCATAGTCATTCGGGTTGGCTTTTAATATATCGGCCAGCTTTTCACGCAGGTCACTCATGTCGGCTCCTTGTCGATAAGGGATGAACGAGCAACTTCTTGCGTTTCATCCATTCCTATCATGCGGTTATCAAAGCTATCCATAACTCCTTGCAAAGCCTCCCGCGCCGTCTGGGCTTGTGCCTGCGCATTGGCGAGGGCGGCGTGAACCTTGTGCATGGCGTCAATCATATCAGCGGCCCATTCTGTCGGTTCGTGGCCACGCTCATCCCCAGACCTAATTCCCACTGGCATAATTTGCCCGAACGCTTCTTCAGCGCAGTTCATGGCAGCGGCGTTTTTCTGACAATTGTTCTTCCACGCGGCGCAGATCTTTTCTTTTTGGGCAAGCTGGGCGCGGAGGGCTTCGTTGTCGGCGCTTAAAATAGCGTTTGCCTCACGTTCGCCTTGGATCACTGATGGTGCAATGTGGTTTGTGCGGTCTGCGTCTTTGAGGTGTTGCACCTCGTCTAACGTTAGCTGGCGCAATGTTTTAGCCGCCCCTGCTTGGCGCTTTATTGCGGCGCGGAGGGCGTCACGCTCGTCGGTTAGGTATTGCTCACGTTCGGCGGCTTTCTCAGCCACTCTTCGTGCTGCGCTTTCTGTATTCCACCAAGAAATGCCCAAAGCATCTTGGGCGATGGTCTTGGCGAGGTCGTCTGCGCCTGTGTCACTCATTGTCCTGCCCTCCTGTGGCGCGTAGAATGGCTTTAGCTTGCTGATGTTCCGCGTTCGTAAACAGCGAGGCGTCGAGGCGCTCTAGTGCCGCCTTCACCCGCTTTTGCATCGCGTCACGCTCGACGGCTAGGGCGCGATAATCCGCCTCTTTCACAAACCTTCCGTCCATCAATAGGCATGTTGCGGCACTGTGGGTCACCGCCTCTTTCGTTGTATCCGTCATGGGGCGTCTCCTATGGCATAATAGGCTTCTTCGGCTCGCTTGCGGCACCACGTGAGTTCCTTTTTTGGCTTGTTCGGCCACTGTGGTTCACCGTCGAATATGTCCCCCAATGCACCCCGCGCAGCCTTCACCCGCTTTTGCAGCGCCTTAATCTGCTCACGCTGGGCTAGGTAATCTTCATAGCTGACAAATCCGCCAGCGGCGTCCGGCTCGATGCCGTTACTAAAACCAAGGCCATCCCCGTTTCTGGTCACAGTGTACCGATCTACTGTTTGTCCCGGTGTCATATCAGTCCCTTTTCCGTCGCCAGCCATTCGGGCAGCGTGACAGTTACAATACCGCCTATTCCCGTTTCTTCTATTTCAATCTGGGACAAAGCTAACCATGCGGCTTCCTCTTTGTTGCCCGTGTGAAACAGCGCGGCCTTTTCGGTGCGGGCCTCAATGGCTCCGTCTATGTCGATGATGTTGCTTTTCATATCAGTCTCCAATCTCGCCGCAGGTGTTGCACTCAACAATTTCTGGCGCATTCCGGTGCCACTTCTTCATCACGCCCTTGCACGGTTTAGCGCGCCAGTTTCGCCTTGGGCCTTCGTATGGCGGATCAACCCGGTTGCACGTCTCGCCGTCCTCGTTGCCGATCTCGTCGGGCTGCTCATAGTGCGCATCGGCTGCGATGGCGTTTCCGTCTGTTGGGTGTCTCATTGTTTAATCCTCAATTCCGTATGGCGCAGGTGGAGCCTTCACAAAACGCAAATCCCCTACGTGCGTAGCGGCAGCGGTATCGCCCTTGTGGTAGCGGACGAACACTGTCTCATTGTTGACGCCCCACGAACTGATGCGGCCGTGCTCAGCGTGACCGGCAGCCGGAATGTAGATCACGTCCCGCATGACATCCTCAGGGCTGAGAGTGCTCTTGATGACAGGCCCTGCATCTTCGCACTGCCCTATGTAATCGGTGATCCGGCTTATGACGTTGTGGTGTCTCATTGTGTTGGCTCCCGTGGGGTTGGTAGGGGCATCCAGTGGGTGGGTTCGGGTTCGTGAAACGCCCATATCCGTTCAGGCGCTTTTGTATTTTTATTGCTCATGTCAGCCACCATATAATCAGCGCCCAAAGCACCGCCCCGATCAATGTGCTGGGAATAATCCACCAGCCGCTAATCATGTGTTCTTCCATCGTGCTATCCTTTGTTGTTTGCCCTGCCGTCCATCCTCATGCAGAGGGGCGCGAACGGCAGGGCGTCTGGGGGCCGACATAAAACAAACGCCCATCGGGCTGCTTGTCGCCACTGATACGCCGTGGCCGCGTTATCCCCGTGGTGGGAATTTCAGAAATCAATCTCGCCAAGCAGGGCGGCGACCCATGGTAGATACGAATAATCGTGTCCGTGCTTTTCCGCCCATGAAGCCTTTCCTTGGTGGATGGCTTCGGGGCCGTCTTGGTGGTGCGCTTTGCAAAGCGGGATCGTGTCCTTGTCCGGCGCTCTACGGGTGCCGTAGCGGCCATGAATGACATGATGTACATCCGATGGCCCAGACTTGCGGCAGATGGCACAGGGCAGTTCCTTGACGCGACGCATCCATTCCTTGCCCTCGCGTATTTCGGCAGGGGATAGCTTAGGCGCTTTCTGCCCAAGGGGCGGGCGGGGGCTGATCTGGTTCACGCTGCCCGCTCCTGTTCCGCTGGATCAGTTAACCGAATGCGTTGCCCAGCATATTTGCGATGCACCGCGTCACACATTTTCGAAAGTTGCGGCTTTGTCATTACCGAAGTGACGGCGATGTAATCCATGGCGGCTATCTTATCCTCTACTGTCAGGCGCGAAAGGTTGCCCACGAAAGCCACGAAGGCCGGATCGTCTGCCATTAGGATCGGGCAACCATTATAATATTTACATTCGCGTTTCACCTGATCGGCGGTTTCAAACGTCTGCGCTGCAATTTCGCCAAACCACAGATGAAGCAGGGCGTTTTGCGATAGGCTGCGCCTTGCACCCGGGGTGACTGTCACCGTGAAAGGCATCTTTAAGCCTCTCAGGTATTCAGCCAGCGACCGGGCCTCTGCTTCATCCATGATTGAGCGGGTCGGCATTAGATAAGTGTCACAGGGGCAAATGGAATTTCATCCCCTAGATCACGGCCTGAGTTGGCATTGCCTCCTCCACCTGACTGCCCACCTTGAGGCGATTGATCGTAACCGCCACCAGATCCACCGCGCTGATTGCCGTCCTCAAAGATTGACACCATCACGCGGTCGCCAGATCGGCCACCGTTTGCATCGGCCAGAATCTTCTGTTGCAAAAGAATGCCAGCCAGATTCACCGTAGGGTCAAGCAAAGCGTATTCGCCTTTGTCGTTTGACATAATGACGCCAATCTCGACGTATTTGGCTTTCGTCTGGCCGTCCTTTTGGTACTCGTCAGTTTTTGCTTTCAATTTTTTCACCATCTTCATTTTTCCTTGATATTTGTTGTTGATTTTCGTCCGTGGTTGGCGTCCTAGAATGCCTCCTTTTCGGTCCAGACGCGGACGCCCTCGATGGCGCGGGACTTGTGATTGCGGCGAACGTATTCATCCACGAAGGCGGCAATCGCGTCGGTGTCGCTTGTATAGATGTCCATCAGCGCCGCTTTATGGCTGTCTATCTTGTAGCGCGTAACGGTGCGCATCCCTTTGAGCGCATCCTTGGCAACGGCCTTAGCTGCGTTCTCTGCGTCGATCACGGATTGCTTGGCGGCGGCAACTTCCCGTTGCGCGTCGATATCAGATGCATTCGCAGCGGCGGCTTTGGCCTCGGCTTCACGGCGTAGGCGGTTGGTTTCTTCCCACGCCTTGCGCTCGGCTTCTGCCTTCTCAGCGGCCAGCTTTTGCTTGAACACGTTGACGGTTGAAACGAGGCACCCTTCGATACGCTTGGTGTCCTCAATGGTTGGCGTCCAGCGGTCCAGTTCTGCCTTGTAGATGGCATGTAGTGGCTTTGTGGCGTCCTTCTGGCCTGCCTCAAGATCAAGGCGGCACTGGCGCATTGCTTTGCGCAGCGCATCCACCTCGTTCATCTGTGCCTCGTTCTCGACGGGCTTACCGTCCGTCCAGTTCTCGGCCTCCTCGCGGTCGGTGTTATACGATCCGGTGATTGCGTCGATGGGATCAGGCGGCGAATTGTGGCCCATGCCGGGTGTCATATTGTTCATGCGTGTTGCTCCTGTTTGCTGCCGAAGTCTGGTATTTCATCGCCGCCAAGGTCGTTCTTGGCGTCCAGTTCGGCTTTCCTAGTGTTCTTGACTTGCTCAAGGGCTGAGTATGTGCCGCCACTGGATGCTCGGATTTCCGAAATGGTGCTGCTTTCGCTTGTCCAGCTTTCGCGCAGATCGTCGATGCTTTCGGCACCCTTTAGTTTTCCGGTGATACGTTTGGCGGCTGCTTCATAATCAAATGCGGGCTTTGCCTCGTCCTCTACGTCTTGCGCCTCAATCGCGTGAAGGTCGCCCTTGTGCCAAAGGTCCAACGCAGCACCAAAGCGCATCGCAGCGTTGCGCAGCGCATCACCGATCCGCTCTTTCACCGCATTGCCGCCTTGCTTGCCGTCTGCATCGCCATAGCCAAGGCGCGTCACACCGCAAACTGTAAGCTTAATCCACATACCGCCTGTCTGGTCCAAGGCTGGTTGCCCACGTTCGTCTACGGCGACAGGTTCCCAATTCCATTCGGGGTCACAGTCAAGCAAGCGATCCGTCAACGCGGCGTGGCCGACATAATCCAGATGCACCACGTCCTTGTGATGCCATGCGCCGCATAGGTTGCAGCGAATGCCCAGCTTGAAGTTTGCCTTCACATCGTCGGTTTGCTTGCGTGTTGGCTTAGGCAGCTTCGATATTGCGTTGGCCGGAAACGGCACTCTCAGAAGCGCAAGGCCAGATACCGGAGCGGCTTTTGTTTCGGTAACGGCGTTCATGCGACTACCTCCAGCTTTGCCAAAATTGCGGCATTAAATGCGTCTGCAATTGCGTGAGCAGCGGCGGGCGTGGTGTAGATCGGCATTTCCTCACCGTCTGCGCTGTGAAAGCGAACCGAAGCGCGGCGCTTGCCCTCCAACTCAAACTCGAAAACGGTCGCGTGTGTCGGATTGTGAAACTGGACTGTTAGTCCCATTATATTATCTCCCAAATATGGTTGGCGAAGGTGAAGCAGGCGACAGAAACAACTAAGAAAACGATTGCAGACATGGCGCGGTATTCGCGTTTTTTTGCGGGTGTCGGGTATGCCCAAGGGCCCTGGCTCTGTTTCATATCTCTGCCTCCGGTCTGACGTATACAGTCGGTTTTGCCGGACACATTTCAATCGTTTGGAAAATCCAAGCCTTATACTTGCGCCAGAATTTCAGAGCATCTTTGCCGTCCATTTCCGCAATCCAATGATCGTCAAAGTCGGCCCATTCGCTGATCAGGTGGCGTTTGCAACCGATTTGCAAAATGTCGGCGGTGTATGTGATTGAGTACCGCTCAATCTGGATACACTTGACGTAATCGTTGATGCCGTTGGCACCGATCAGGTTGGCACCGCTCAGGTTAGCATCGCGCAGGTTGGCACCGCTCAGGTTAGCATCGCGCAGGTTGGCATCGCTCAGGTTAGCATCGCGCAG